>ENA-OSEO01000657-OSEO01000657.1-sediment-metagenome-genome-assembly--contig:-NODE-657-length-82879-cov-7.008599_pt1 | contig 82879 bp, 71 predicted proteins | sample MGYA00237883_ERZ534232 | MGnify/ENA metagenome assembly ERZ534232
GAAGGTGAGCCGCTCGAGTCACTGCTCGACGTATTGCGCTACGCACCTAGCGCGTCTGTACTTTGGCCAAAGCCGAGGAGAAGGCAGTCTCTCGAATATACGCATCCGCAATAGGTGATAGAGGTCGTCCGAGTTGAGCCGGACCGGTTCCAGTGTGGTTGCGGCCCGATGCGTCTCTTTTTCGGAATCCGCAAGGACCGCCGCTACCTGTGCACTTCCTCTCTCATAGGCCGCCGTAAGGTCGGTGATGACCAGGCACACCCGTGAGCAGGCTTGCTTGCCTATGGCGACCAGAAGGTTGGAAAGGGCCGTTGCGGTTACCTGAGAGAGGTCCGAATTCCCGATGGCGCGCGAACGGGCGTTCTCGAAGTAGGGAGGCAGCTCGTCGACCAGAACGAGCACCCTGTCACCGACGAACAGATTCTTCCAAGCCTTCTGGCCAGCTGCCAGTTCTGAACAGCCCATTGGGAAGGATCCGCTCTCCACCGTCCACAGAGGGGATTCTTATCCGGGAGCCGAGGACCGCCGGCCGGGTTTTTTCTTCCGCCCTGGGAGCGTTGGCATATCGCCTGGATTGCGGCGTGGGTGCAGCCAAGATGCCGGCCCTCCCGCGAGAATCGACACAACCACAGGTGCCTCTTTCCTTTGATCCCAAAGCGGCGACAATGCATCTCGGCGGGAACGATGATCAAGGGCTGGTATTTGAGTCACATGCCCGTTCGCATGGCCGAGTAACCTCAAATGGAGCATTTGAAATCAGAATGGCTGCCCCCTGTTGCCGCCCATTGATCACTGCTGCCATGCACACTGGTGCACGAGTGCTTGCCGGAAGCACCTGTCATTTGCCCAAGAAGGGCGGGCTCACTGTTTTTTGCGCTCGGCCAACCCATCGAAAACAAGATCTTCCACCCAGATCAAGGTCAGCCCGATTCGGGTCCGTGCCAAAAGCCCCCCGCCCAGGACCCCGAAGGCGTTCGCGACCATGTCCATCACTTCCATGGTTCGATACCCAGTTCTTCCCTGCAGGAGATCCAGAGCGATTCCCAGGGTGATGAACAGGGCGCCGATGATAAGGAGGCTTTGTCTGGAACGGTACAGGAGCCCAAACCACAGCATCATAATGGCGTAGGCCGTGACATGGATGACCTTGTCTCCCATGGAAAAACTCAGCAGGTCGGGGGGTGCCGGTGTCAAAGAAGCGTAGACGACAAGACCCAAGTATGCCCATCCTATCAGATGCCACAGAACCCTGAGTTTGAGGGGTCTCATCCGTCCCCTTCCGGTCCCAAGAGGAAAAGGGAGAGAGGGACGATACCTCTGGCCCTATAGAACTCCTCATGAAATGCGTGCATCAGCGTGTACTTTCCTTCAGAGGAGACCCAATCGGCGGGAAAGCCTCTTTCCAAGGAGCATCGAGCCACGAAGGGATAAGAGGTTTTTTCTCATGTCCGCGACCATGGCAAAGGAGCGGTTGTGTGTCAAGGACGGAATTCAGGACCGGGTGTTCCACGGAGGGTGGAAGGCGCCTTGAATCACCGCGACCAACCTCGGCTGACCGCCCTTCTATTCACACCCGCCGTATTTCCAATTGCCGGATCAGCGGTCTTTTCGGAACGAGCTTGATCCCATACAGGAACCTGCAACGAGATACGACAAACCCATGACCAAACCTGAACCGATTGAAAGGGTGCGATGTGAAACGTGTATCACAAGGGCGGATGCGAAATGGATAGTGTACATCTTCTTCGACGAAGTCGCCAAAGGCCTCATAGACGGCGACCAGGTTGAACTGCTGGGGTTGCGGGCCAATGGAGTGAGCGATACTTGCAGGATACGAACGGGGTTTTGATACAGCAACCCTCACCATCAATGCCCCGGTTCCCGAACCCGCCACCCTATCCCTTCTCGGTTCAGGCGTGTTGGCATCGGCAGGCTTGAGACGCAAAAGGAAGCGCCGATCCAACGCAAAGCCACAAGCCCTTTTCCGGTTGAGAGGGCCTTCGGGGCTGTCCGCGATCTCCACGTTGTGGCATGTACCTCGGGGGCTCATCCTCACCATCAGATTGCCCCAAAAAACGCCCTCTTGCATCCACATAAGATCCGCTTGACCTGGAAGGATCTTCTCTGCTACGGATTTTGCACCCGTGTAGAGGTGACCCCGAATTGGCACGTTTCCAACCGCCCAACCGAACACCTGGATGGCACCTCCACCGCGGTGCCGAGGCCACACGAGGTTGAAGAACCTCCTAAAGAACACCTTCTTCGCACCGAAGCGGTGGATCTCCCGTGGGCCGGACTATGGACTCTGATACCCAGCAACAGAGGATTGTTGTCCCCCTCGAAGATCCGCTGCGAAGCAAAGGCGTTGACGGAGCCTTCATCGGGCGCTTTCTGAAGGAGCTGAAGAACGCCCTATCCGGAAAGCCTCACAAGATGCCGTCGTGAGTGGAAAATGGCCTGGAAGTCCTGGGATGGTGTGGCCTCGAATTGGATTATCAGACCCAGGGACTCGCCCTATCGTGGATCGAAAGAATGGAGGAGTCCGAACGGGAGCCTGGCGACTTGTCAGTGACGGTAGGGAATTGGTGAACATGGCCGCGTCATGGAGCGGTCTGGGGCAGGGTAATGGTACGGGAGAAAGGGGGCGGTCACGGGGTGCAAGATGTTGAGGAAAAGATCGGATGGGGATCGGAAAGGACAGCGAAAGGTCAATTTGATATTCTGAATGAATGCTCTCCTGAAGATGTGGCCCACCATGCACCACCTTTCCCCACGCCCGTCGTGCTCATCCGGACCCAATTCCGCCGTACTCAAATCCCAGGAAGATTGTCACGGCCGGTGACTGCCGGACCCCCCGGCGCCGGCTATAGCGGACCATCCCCGGAGTTTCACCTGGGTCCACAACTCCCTGATACCGATGGAAGATCCATTCCTGGAGGGAATGAGAGGGGGGTCCGATGGAAATCGCGGCTCAGGGGTTCAGTGAGCGATGGCGGTGACACGAAGAATAAACCCTCCGAGCACCCCACCGCACGTAAAAAACGTTGACCCACAGGAAGGAGGTCTTATCATGGCGAGGGTCTACTTCATGAACGATCGGTCCGCATCGGTCGAAACCAGCCTGGTGGCCAAGATGCTCACCCTGTTCGACGCTGCGGGGTTCGAGAAGCTCGTGGCGCCGGGGCAGGTGACGGCCATCAAGGTGCACATGGGCGAATTCAACAACACGGCCTATCTTCGCCCCGTCTACGTCCGGGCCCTGGTGGAAAAGATAAGGGCCCTGGGCGGCGAGCCCATGGTCGTGGACACCACCACCTTGCCCTATTTTCCGTTTTCTTCCCGTGTCACCGCCCTCGACTATCTCAACACCGTGGCCCGCAATGGGTTCACCCACGCCGCAGTGGGTTGCCCCATCGTGATCGCCGACGGATTCATCGGCACCGACGACGTGCGCATAGACCTTCCCGAAGGCTTTATCTTGCAGGAGCAGTATATCGCCACCGGGATCGCCCTGGCCGATTCCATGATCGCCCTGACCCACTTCAAGGGGCATCCCATGGGAACATACGGGGGTGCGCTCAAAAACATCGGGGTGGGATGCGCCTCCAAGAGGGGAAAGCTGAACCTGCACCTGGGGGGGCACCCGAAATATGGGGTGAGGACCCGCCACTGGATGCCCCAGCGCTGCGCCAAGGAAGAGTGCGAAAGCTATCAGCTTTGCCTGAACCTGTGCCCCGCCGGGGCCATCGTCCACACACCGGAGTCGGTGGAGTTCCACCGGGACAAGTGTATCGGGTGCCTCGCCTGTATCGGGGTGGTTACCATGTGCGGTGTGGCCTTTTTGCCGGAGGATTTTTTCGACGCCACGGCCGCGGCCATTGCGGACTCGGCCCTGGCTGCAGTCAAGGCCGTGGGGGGGCCGGAAAAGGTGGGATTCATCAACATGGCCCTCGACATCTCTCCCTGGTGCGATTGCGTGAACTTCTCCGACCGGCCCATCATCCCGAACCTGGGTCTTTTCGCCTCCTGGGACCCGGTGGCCCTGGACTCGGCATGCCTGCAGAAGGCCAAGGAAGCGGGAGGAATGCCCGATTCCATCGCCATGGCAAAAGGAGCCATGGCTCCGGGTGTCCCCAAGTTTTCCACCTGCGGCTCGTTCATGGGGGTCAGCGAGGAAATCCAGCCCAATGTGGCGGAAAGAATCGGTTTGGGGACCCGAAAGTTCGAACTGGTCGAGCAGGAGCCGGCGGAAGACCCCACCCCCTTTCTCTGCAGCCCCATCCCCGTGGGCGCCAAGTTTTCCAAGGTGTTCGCCAAGAAGGGGGATATCATGCCCCCCGGAGGCTTCAAAGCCAGGAAAGAGGTCGATCTAGAGGACGTCAGAGAGCCATAGGAGGTGCTGTCATGTCTTTTGGATACATGGGAAAGATACTGCGAGTGAATCTGTCAGACAAGACTTTTTCCAACCAGGACGTGGACCCGGCCATGGCTCAGAACTATATCGGGGGAGCGGGTTTCGCCACACGCATCCTCTACGACGAGGTACCGGCGAAGGCAGATCCCCTGGGCCCGGAAAATCGGCTCGTCTTCATGACCGGCCCTGTGACGGGGACCAGGTTTCCCACCTCGGGCCGTTTTGTCGTCGGCGCCAAGTCCCCCCTCACGGGGATCATGGCCACCGCCACTTCCTCGGGCTATTGGGGCGTGGAGCTCAAAAAGACAGGCTATGACGGCATCGTGTTCGAGGGCAGGTCCGAAAAGCCCGTCTATCTCGATCTCAGCCAAGAGGCCCCGGCGCTCAGGGACGCCTCGGATCTGTGGGGCAATGACGCCTATCAAAGCCAGGAGGCTCTGAAAGAACGTACGGGAAAGAAGCGTGCGCGGGTGGCCTGCATCGGCAGTGCCGGCGAGATGCTCTCACCCATCGCCTGTGTGATGAACGACGAGGGCCGGGCTGCGGGAAGGGGGGGGCTGGGGGCGGTGATGGGCTCCAAGAACCTCAAGGCGATCCTCTGCCTCGGCAGCGGAAAGATCGAGGTGGCTGCGGACGAGTTCTTGGTGCTCATGACCCGGGAAGTGACCAAGGGGGTGGAGGCGGACCCTTTTGCGGGGTTCTTCACAAAGTGGGGCACGGCCTTCAGCATGGACATGGGCTGGGCCGCGGGCGACGTGCCCACAAAGAACTGGCGGCAGGGGACCTGGGACGGGGGTGCGGGCTACACGAAGATAGGCGGTGCCCGGATGGCCGACACCATCCTCAAGCACCACGCAGGGGCCTGCTTCAATTGCCCCATCCGGTGTGCCCGGTGGGTGGAAATCCCCGAAGGTCGCTTCAAGTACGAGGGGCCGGGACCCGAATACGAGACCCTGGGTGCCTTCGGGTCCATGCTGCTCATAGACGACCTGGAAGCCATCTCGTGGATGGGGGAAATGTGCAACAAGGCCGGCCTGGACACCATCTCCGCAGGCGCCACCATCGCCTGGGCCATGGAGGCCTACGAAAAGGGTGCCTTGACCAAGGAGGACACGGGCGGGTTGGATCTGACGTGGGGAAACGTGGACGCGGCCCTAAAGGTCTTGGACCAGATGGGCAAGGTGGAGGGATTCGGGGGGCTTCTCGCCCAGGGCTCCCGGCGTGCCTCCCGAAAGGTGGGCAGGGGATCCGAGGAATATGCCATTCAGGTCAAGGGGATGGAAGTTCCCATGCACGACCCGCGCTGCTATTTCAGCCTCGCCGTCAACTATGCCACGGGCACCCGTGGCGCCTGCCACGTGCAGGGAGGATCGTATGTGGTGGAGATGGCCGTGATCAATCCCGAGGCGGGGCTCAACCACAAGCAGGGACGCCACGACAAGAAGAACAAGGGACTGGCCGCCAAGGTGGCCCAGGACATGGCCAACGTGGTGAACTCCGCTGCCATTTGTATGTTCGCCGGGATGGCCCTTCCCCCCTCGGGCATGGGCATGCTCCTTGGAATCGTGGCGGGCCAGGGACACAACGCCCAGACCATCTTGCAGGCCGGGGAACGGATCGTGAACCTGCAGCGGGCCTTTGCGGTGCGGGAGGGGATTTCGAGGAAGGACGACGTGCTTCCCAAGCGACTGCTCACACCCCTTCCCGACGGTGGGGCTGCGGGCAAGGCCGCAGATCTGGAATATCAGCTCAGCGAGTACTATCGGCTCCGGGGCTGGGACAGCAACGGCATTCCCACCAGGGAGAGACTCACCATGCTGGGGCTGGCCCTTGTGGCCGACGATCTGAAGGTCTGAGGCCCGGCTTGGGTGGTCACCCACGGAGGAAGGTTGCCGATGGATGGAAGCGCAATGATTCTGGAATCGCTGGAAATCGCAGGGAAGGTGCTCGAAGCTCTCAGGATGTCTCCGGGACTCAACGGTGCGCCCGCGATGGAGGAATTGGCAGGGGCCCTGGAAAGCCTGGAGGCGGTCAAGAAAAAAGCGGTGTTGAGGACCAAAAAGGGGGCCACCATGGCGTTTCCCCTCAAGGACGCGGCAGAGCAGCTTGAAGAAGCGTGGCAGGAGGCGGTGGATGGGGGCAATCCCCACGATTTGTCGGTCATGGTGGCGCAATTTGTCAACAACGCCGACGCACTGGTGGAGTCCCTGAAAAAGAAGACGGTCACCCTCACGTGAAACGGAGCACAGGAGGCGACAAAGACGATGGAGGTCACGGTGTGGTTCCTGGGACCCCTGGCCCGCTTCGTGGGCAGCGACAAGGTCCGCTTTCCCCTGGCCGAAGGGGCCACGTACGGAGATCTTCTCGACGCCATCGGACGCCGATTCGGCCCCATGCTCCACGAGCGCATCTGGGATCATGGCTCCAATGATTTCAAGGCCCAAATCCTGGTGGTGGGCACCGGGAGAGACCACGGGGACCGCGAGGTGCCTCTGCTGGATGACGAGCAGATCAAGATCATTCCCTTCCTGCCGGGGGGGTAGGGGGCAGGCGCCCTGACGCAGGCGAAGCCTGCCCATGGAGGACGGCAATGGCCAACATAGCGATTACCGGGGCTGCGGGCAATTTCGGGCGGACCCTGGCCCGGGCGCTCCTAAACGGGGGGCACGGTCTGCGGCTTATCGATCTTGCCTCCTGCGATTTCGGGTTTGCAGACGCCTGGCGCAGCACGGCGATTTACCGAGGAGACATTCTGGATGCCGGGTCCTTGAGGGATGCGTTCAAGGGGGCTGACTGGGTCTTTCACCTCGCTGCGATCCTGCCTCCTGCCAGCGAACAGGACCGCGGGCGCACGTTCCGGGTCAATGTGGAAGGGACTCGCAGGGTGCTCCAGGCCTGTGAGGCCTGCGGCTTTCCCCGGACTGTTTTCGCGTCGTCTGTTTCGGTGTACGGGGACACGACCGGTACGGCGGGTCTCGTGGGTCCCGAGCACCCCGTGAATCCCGACGACCTGTACGCCGAGAGCAAGGCCGAGGCGGAACGACTCGTGGCCGCAGCGGGGCTGCCATACGCGATCCTGCGCGTCACAGCGGTCGCCGTGCCGGAATTTCTCGATCCCCCGGAACCCTGGCCCTTCACGGAGAACCAGAGGGTGGAACTGGTGGCCCTGTCCGATGTGGTGCAGGCCATGGTCAGCCTGGTGGAAAGGCCGGGTGCCCTGGGCGGGACCCACATCATCGCGGGGGGGCCCACTTGGCAGGTATCCGGGCAGCAGTACGTGCGAAGGTGGGGGGAGATCATGGAGATCCCCCTGGAGGATATGGCATTCAAGGGGTCGCCGGGCTGGCTCAACTGGTACGACACCGCCGCCTCCCAAGCGCTTCTCGGCTACCAGCGCACGAGCCTGGATGCCTTCGGGGAAAGGCTCCGGGCGGCCGTGGAAGAGGCGCTCGCGTGAGCCCGAATGTGTCCCCGATCCCCGACGCAGAGCGCTACCACCGTCAGATGCTCTTGGAGGGTTTCGGCCCCGAAGGCCAGGCGCGGCTCGCGGCGGCCCGTGTGGTGGTGGCAGGCACGGGGGGGCTCGGTTGCCCGTTGAGCCTCTATCTTGCCGCGGCGGGGGTGGGACGCATCCTGCTTGTGGACATGGACGTCGTGGCACCCAGCAATCTGAACCGCCAGATACTGCACTGGGAGCAGGACCTTGGCCGTCCCAAGGTCGAATCAGCGGCCGAGAAGCTGCGGTGCCTCAACGCGAATGTCCGCGTCGACATCAGCCGGAGCACCCTCACAGAGGCCACGGTGGACGGAATCATTGACGGCAGCGACGTGGTCCTGGACGCCCTTGACAATTTTGCCGCGCGCAGGTTGCTCAACCGGGCGTGTCTGCGGCAGGGCATTCCCTTCATCTATGGGGGTATCCACGGGCTCACGGGCATGCTGTCCACCCTTGTTCCCGGCAAGACGGCGTGTCTCGAGTGTCTGTTCCAGGCGGAGGGGCCTTCCGGGGTCTTTCCGGTTTTGGGGACGACGCCGGGGGTGGTGGCCTGCCTCCAGGCCACGGAAGCCGTCAAGCTCGTCGTGGGCCTGGGCCGCCCCCTTTTCAACCGGCTCCTTGTTTACGAAGGGCTGGACATGAGCTTCCAGGATCTTCCCATCCGCAGGAACCCCGCCTGTCCTGCCTGCGCAGGGGTGGACCCTGCAAGCTGAGCACTCCTTCAATCCGGTATCACGGAGTGTCTTCCGACAGACAGGTCGTGCAGGGGGATGAGTATGTCGGCCATCTGCCGTATCTTCTGGGCGCTCTCGTAAGCCTGGATGGCGTCGATGTGCACCCCGGGAACGATGGCAGGCGCGTTGGGTGGGAAGTTCTTTTCGTTGCAGCAAAACCCCGTGATGATCGCCTTGCCCTTTGCCGTGTTGATGGCGACCGACTGGCCTCCCACGGTGTGGCCTGGAGAAAAGATGCAATCGATGCCTTCAAAAAGGCGCACGTCGCCTTCCACGGTTTCGACCCTGACCTCGTCGAGCACGTCGGGGTAATACCGGTGATCCAGAGGGTGGGGGTTCCGGAGGAATTCGAGTTCCTTCTTCTGCACGTAGACCGTGGCGTTGGGGCACTTGTAATCGTTCTCGCAGTGGTCGTTGTGCAGATGGGTGTGGATGATCACCCCTATGTCCTCCGGTGAAAGGTCCTGGGTTGCCAGTGCGTCCTCGAACTCAAGGATCTGCAAGCCGTACTGCTCGCCCAAGTGCTCGGGGACCACGAACTGTTCGAGACCTGTGTCCACCAGGATGTTGCTCTCTCCCCCCTTTATCACGAAAACGTAGATGGGGATCCAGATCCTTTTCCCGTAATCCCGAAGGTAGGTCATGATCCCCTGGTCGGTTTCATTGGCGCCCACCACCAGCGGGTGGATCGTGTACTGACGCACGGTGTTCCTCCTCCCTGTTAGAGCCACTCGACGAAGGCGCTGGCCCAGGTGAGCCCGCCCCCGAATGCGGTGAGGATCACCTTTTGGCCGGGCCGTATCCGACCCGAGCGCACGGCCTGATCCAACGAGAGCGGGACCGTGGCCGCGGAGCTGTTTGCGAACTTGTCTATGTTCACGAAGACCTTTTCCTCGGGCACGTCGAGCCGTTTGGCAAAGGCCTGGATGATCCGCAGATTCGCCTGGTGCGGAATGATCCAATCTATCTGGTCCATGGTGCAGCCGTTGGCCGCCGCAGCCTCCTGGCAAGCTTCGGCGAACCGGATCACGGCGACCTTGAAGGTCTTGTTGCCCTCGATCAGGCGCAGATAGTGACGCCCCTCGTCCACGCTCTGATGGCTGATGGGAGTGGTGGCCGACCCTCCACCCGGCAGGAGGAGCTGGGACCCCGCCTCACCGTCTGTGTGCAGATGGACGGACTTGACCCGGGGACCCTTTTCGTCCTTGGCAAGAACCACGGCCCCTGCGGCGTCTCCCCAGAGAATGCACGAGGCGCGATCCTTCCAGTTTACCGTGCGTGACATGACCTCGGCCGCAACAACCAGTGCGTTGCCATAAGTGCCGGTGACCAGGAACTGCCGGGCCACGGCCAGGGCGAAAATAAACCCCGAACAGGCCGCAGTCACGTCGAAAGACACCGCCCCCTTGGCCCCCAATTTGGCCTGGAGCCAGTTGGCCCCGGAGGGGCACTGGGTGTCCGGTGTTATGGTGGAAAGGACAATGAGGTCCAGGTCCCGAGCTTCCAGACCCGCCGCAGCCATGGCCCGCTCTGCCGCTTTTGCGGCAAGGTCCGAAGTGGCCTGATCGGAGGCGGCGACGCGGCGTTCGCGAATTCCGGTGCGCTGCACGATCCACTCGTCGCTGGTGTCCACCATTCGGGCCACGTCGTCGTTGGTCAGGACTGCCTCAGGCGCATAGGACCCGGTCCCCTTTATGACAATCGCTTCCATGGGTTCTCTCCGTACGCGACTTTCCGGCGATCCTTGGCCCCCCGGACCACGGATTGCCAGTTTATGCAAGTGCGATCTCCACGACGCTCCTGCGAAAAGGCGTCCCGTCGGGCATCTTCCACTGCCGGGACACCACCTTAAGCCGTCCGCCGGCATAGAGCCGTATGCACTGGGGATACAGCTCCCATTCGAGGCGCAGCCCCTTTTCCTTCACGCTTTCCAGGGAATCGGCCGGCCCTATGGGAAAGCACTTTTGCCCTATTATGGGGCCGGAGTCTTCTCCGTAGTCTATGAAGTGCACGGTGCACCCCCCCACCTTGCAGCCGTAACGATACGTGTCCCCGTACCCGTCCGTACCGGGAAACGAGGGAAGCAGCGCCGGGTGGATGTTCATGATGCGGGGAAGGGAAGGGTTCGTGTTGACGCGGTCGATGAAATAGGGGGTAAGATTGCGCATGAATCCCGCCAGGGCCAGAAGGTCCATGGGGTAGGCGGCCATGTTTTCCAGCAGGGCGGCTTCGGCAACGGCCCGCGTGGTGAAAAACCTCTGCGCCTTGTGGCCTCGGTCCTTGAAAAGGGCCTGCTTGGCGAGAACCTCCTCGATCCGAAAATCCGTCGGCACTCCCCAGGGTCGGGGTCCTGCGTCGAAGCCCTGGATGATCTGCCCATAGTCCACGACAAAGGTGGGGATTCCAAGCCTGCGGGCGCGGTCCAGACCCTTGGCCTTCACAGTGTCCGCACCCACGAACACCACGCGCCCTTCAATCCCCCCGGAGGCGCAGGCATCCAGAATGGCTTGGAGATTGGTCCCGCCTCCGGAAATCAAAACGCCGATACGGATTCCCTCTCTGTCCATTGCACCCCTTCCAGTGCGAATCGGTGTACCGGCCTCTACCCCGGATGTTCTCAATCTGCGATTTCCTACATCCCCCCGCCCCCTGGGAGAAGGAAAGCCCCCCCTTCCCCCTGCCGGAAACGGCCGCCGGAAAGGCTGGGAACCCCACTGTGTTGAGAGGGTAAAATGCCCTTATGCTCGGCGGCTTAGCAAAAAAGGCGAGCACCTGTCAACGGCCCTTCCGGGTGCAGGAGGCAGTCCGATGCGTAACCAGGCACCGGTCCGGACCACTGCGCCTCCCCCTCCTCAGGGGTCCTTTCCGTGGCATAGGCAAAGACCATGCTATCTCCCTGCTGCTCCAGCACGAATGCCTCGTTTTGACCCTGGGCCGGGGCTTGGTCGCCGTCTTCGGAAAGTCAGGCCCGGCACCCTGCCAGGGCACCAGAACCGGGCACTAATCATCGTTGCGGCCACACCGCTTACCCCTCACCCATGCCCTCTCCCAGAAGGGGACAAGGGCGGGGCAAGGAACTGGCCGGAACGATGTCAAGGCCCGGAAACACCCGCAGCTTCTTCCGTTCGAGAGCTTGGCGAATCGCCTTCTGATGGAATTGGGGTCTTTGATCAGGGGATGGGGCCTGATTGGATGCGTTTGCGAACATGTCTTACTTGAACCGTCTTACTTGAACATGTCTTACTTGAACGATTGACAGACTCCATGGAGTGTGTCAAATTGTAGTTCGTATGATGCCAAGCAAAACGTAAAAGCGGTCGAGCGTCGATACTATGGAGAGGATGGTCCATGTCAATCGTTACAGCGTCGGTACGGGGGCAGATTGTCATCCCCAAAGAGGTGCGAAAACGCTTGGGCATCACGCCCGGCAAGAGATTGCTGGGGAAAGTGGATGGTGATCAAGTGGTCATCACTCCTCTGCCAGATGACCCTGTGGACGCATTCTGCGGAATCTTCTCGGGAGGCACCTCCCTTACGAAGGCGCTCTTGGACGTGCGGCGAAAGGATAGCCGTCGTGATTAAGAAAACGTTGCTCGGCCGCAGAATCACAACAAGATATCAGGATAATAGAGTGATTGATAAGAATTACACAGTCAGGTTTGCGACGCGTAAGGAAGTCGACATTGCCATTGAATGGGCGGCAAAAGAAGGTTGGGACCCAGGCTTACACGATGCCGATTGTTACTATTCAGCAGATCGAGAAGGGTTCCTTATCGGGCTGCTTGGCGATGAGCCCGTTGCCACAATTTCTGCAATTAGGTATGGCAATGATTTTGGCTTTTTGGGCTTCTATATCGTCAAACCGGAATATCGCGGTAAGGGTTACGGCATACAGATATGGCGTGCCGGTATGAAACATCTGGATGGGAGAAATATAGGACTTGACGGCGTGGTCGCTCAGCAAGAGAACTACAAGAAATCCGGCTTCAAATTGGCATATCGCAATGTACGCTATGAAGGAATCGGGGGTGGTGCACCACGCGATGAAACGGAAACAGTAGAACTGTCCACGCTATCCTTTGAAACCATTGAATCATATGATCGGCCATTCTTCCCAGAGCGCCGGTCTTCATTTATCGAGTCTTGGATCAATCAACCTGGATGCACTGCTCTTGGCGCCATGCGAGGGGGAAAACTCGTAGGCTATGGCGTGATACGCCCGTGTCGTTCCGGGTGCAAGATAGGACCTCTTTTTGCGGACACCCCGGCATTGGCAGAGTCACTTTTTCTCGCGTTAAAATTTAGGGGCAAAACCCAAGAACCGGTTTATCTGGACACACCGGAACCCAATCAGGCCGCTGTGTCCCTGGCGAAGCGCCATGATATGGCAGTGGTATTCGAAACGGCCAGAATGTATACCGGCGAAAAGCCGGATATTCCCCTGGATCGCCTCTTTGGGGTTACTTCCTTCGAAGTCGGATGAGTGAGACTTGCCGGGACACCATGCAAATTCAGCCGACCGAAGAAAGCGCATCATTTGTGCTGTTGGGACTCGATAGGGATACAGATACGTGGCTTTAGCACGTGTCGGCGGCTTCCCCGAAGGTCACGTTGTTGCCACGGACGACCACGCCGTTTTCGCAAATGAAACGGTGGTTCAGAAGGTAGACCTTTTATATGCCCCGGCCCGGGGAATTGGCCGTCTCGTCGCTGACAAGCCTCACGTTGCGGATGGCCATGAGCTTGCCGTTCGTGTTGCTGCCGCCCTCACCCAATAGGGTGACGATGCTCTTTACGTCCTGGACCCTGGTGGAGCCGCTGCTGGTCCGGTAGCTCGATGCGGGAACGAAGAGATCCTCGATGTCCGCTTCCGTGAGGTACGCCCCGAGGTTCATGATCGAACACAGGAGCCCCACTCTTTCCGTTATGTCCTTGATATCGGTCAAGGTGGCCTCGTCCGGAGGCTTCGACCTGTTGAAGGCTATGGAGCCGAGGTGCGCCACGCTGCCGCAGGCGACGACCGCGTTGTTGAGCCTGTTGCGGATGGTGAGCAGGCCGGCTTCCCCTTATAGGGCCACGACGTCGAGCATGGCATCGAGCCTGTTGGAGGGGCCGGCCGTGGAACTGCCCGTGATGGGCTGAAAATCGGTTATGCCGTACCCGTCAAGGAGGACGGAGAAAAGGCGCTCCATCTGCGCCACGGCCCACGACAGGGCCGTTTCTGTGATGCGGGTCGTATCGGGGGCGGTGCGTCCGCGGCGCCAAAAAGAGCAGCAGGATCGGTACCCGTGGCGAGCAGCAGGGCCAGATCGCTCAAGGCCTTGATGTTGACGACACCGGCCCCCGGTGCCGCAGAGAGCAGCCGGCGCGTCTGTGCCCCCTCTGAGCATTCCGCCTTGAGGACAAAGGGCGGCACGAGGCTCGGTTACATCGAGGGAGAAGCTGCCCGCGGTATCCACTTGGGGTATTGCCGAACAGGACGGGGAAACTCGGAGAAGAAAGGCGGCCAACATGGAAGAGAGACTGCGCGTACTTTTCGAACCCCTGGAGATGCCGAACCTCAAACTCAAGAACCGGTTCTTCATGGCGCCCCTTGGCACCACCTATACCATGCAGCAGCACGAGGACTACTTCACGGCAAGGGCCCGGGGAGAGGTGGCCCTGATAACTACCGGAGAGATCTCCGTGCACCCGAGCGGAAGGGCGGGGGCCAAGATGGCAGATGCCGGAGAACTGCGACTGGAAACCGACGACGACATACCCGCCTTCGTTCCCATGGTGCGGGCGGTGCAAAAGGCCGGAGCCAGGATTGTGGCCCAGCTCAACCATGCCGGACGTTACACCCCGGGGCGGCTCCTGGGCCAGCAGTCCGTGGCCCCCTCGGCCATCGCCTCGCGCTATACGGGTGAAACTCCGCGGGCGCTTTCCACCATGGAAGTGGACGACCTGGTGGCGGCCTTCGCCGAAGCGGCGGTGCGTGCGCAGAAGGCGGGTTTCGACGGAGTGGAGATTCTCGGTTGTTCGGGCTATCTTGTCAGTCAGTTCCTCTCCCCCCTGACCAACAAGCGTGAAGACCGTTACGGGGGTGACACTCTCAAGCGGGGGACGTTTCTCTTTTCCATTCTTCGAGAGGCCAGGAAGAGGGTGGGGAAGGACTTGAACATCTGCGTCAAATTCGACGGAGAAGACGGCATGACGGGAGGAAGGGGCCTGGAGGACTCCCTGCGCATCGCCCCCAGGATTGTGGACGCCGGGGCCGACAGGCTCCACATATGGGCCGGCTGGCACGAGGCGGTGCGCCCCATGCTCCCCATGTCGGTTCCCAGGGCCGCGTTCACGCCCCTTGCCGCGGCCGTGCGCAAGGTGGTCCAAGTGCCCGTATCCACCGTGGGAAGGATCAACGACCCCTACCTGGCGGCCGATGTTGTTACAAGAGGAGACGCGGACCTCATAGGTTTGGGAAGAGCCCTGCTGTGCGACCCCGATTTTGTCAAGAAGACCATGGAGGGACGCGCCGATGAAATCAGGCGGTGCACGGCCTGCTGCTACTGCTTCGACCAGATCATGCGGGGCATGATAGGGGGCGAGATGGCCCAGCTCAGGTGCAGCCTCAACCCCGAATTGGGGCGTGAAGGGGAAAGGCTCATACAGCCCGCGCCCCGGACAAAGCACGTCGTGGTGGTGGGCGGGGGGCCCGCCGGCATGGAAGCCGCGCGTGTGGCCTCCCTTCGAGGACACCGGGTCACCCTTTTCGAAAAGGATCAAAGACTCGGGGGCATGGTGCATCTGGCCGCGGTGCCCCCCCACAAGGAGGAGATGAAGAACATCATAGACTACTACACCCGGCAGATGGAGGTGCTGAAGGTGGACGTGCGTCTCGGGGTCGCCTTCGAGCCCTCCGTGCTCCATGGGTTGAAGGCCGATGCGGTGGTGCTGGCCGCGGGGGCGTACGAGAGCATCCCCGAACTGCCGGGAATCGGGGGGCAGCATGTGGTGACGGCCCTGGACGTGCTCAAAGGAAAGGCCCAGGTGGGGGGAAATGTGGTCATCATCGGCGGCGGTCTCATTGGGGTCGAAACCGCCGAGTACCTTGCCGACCAGGGGAAAAAGGTCACCGTGGTGGAAATGATGCAGCATCTGGCCACCGACGTGGGCCCGAGCACACGCTGGGCCCTGCTTTCCCGGCTGCGTAAAAAGGCCCGTGGTCTTACCCAGACAAGGGTCGTGGCCGTAAGGGACGGCAAGGTGATCGCCAGGGGCTCGGACGATGCCGAGAAAGAGATTCCCGCGGATACCGTGGTGGTGGCGGCGGGGCTCAGGTGCCGGGACGAGCTGTCGGGGCCCCTGTGCCAAACGGGAGTCCCCTTGCACACGGTGGGCTGCTGCCGGCAGCCGGGCCAGATCGCCGAAGCCGTGGAAAACGGGTTCTTGATCGGCTGCACCGTGTGACTCCAGGCACTGAGGGCTCGCTCAAGAATGACTTCCCATTGTGATGCGACGATCCATCACGCCTGGCGGCGTTGCTCGTTGGTTGAATGGCCCGCCATTCGCCCTCCTCGCGCCTTGCCATGCGCGCGCCTCGACGCCTGAAAAGGCGAAATTATTTTTGCACAAGCCCTAAGGGCCACCGCGCACGCGTCCGGTGCACATTCCCAGAGCGGCGAACCGCTCTTTTGAAGAAGACATCGTGAAAGGGTCGGGCACCTTCAAACCCAAGGACGAGCTGGGGGCCGCCTATGCCCGCATCCCCCCATCTCCGTGCACGGGGGTCATGGTGCGCTGCAGGACGCACACCAGGCCGGCCAGACCTTTTTTGTCGTGAAGCACCTTCTCGGTTACCGAAACGTTTTTGGGTACGACGCGGGATCGACCGCGTGGGCGGCGCGTCCGGAGCTTGCCGTGGAAACGGGACCGGGAGACTAGGGGGCATCTTTCGTTTGGCACGCCTTTCCCACATATTGGTCCTTGCGGACATCGAGGGAAGCTCCGGGTGCTGGTCGTATGAAGCTTCGGCCTTCGGAACCCGCGCCTGGGCAAGGGCCTGCCTTGCCATGAGTCGGGACGTGGACGCCGTGGCGCGCGCCCTTTTCGCAGCGGGGGTCCGCAAGGTGACGGTGAAGGACTTTCACCGGACCGGATACAATCTGCTCAGAGAACAGATCGACCCCAGGGCCCGTATCGTCTTCGGGTACCGCCGGGGTCCGGTTCCGGGGATCGGCGATCCCCAGGATGCCGGGGGGCTTTTGATGCTCGGCATGCACGCCGCATCGGGAACGGAGGGGTTTCTCGCCCACACCCTCACCTCGCGAGTGCGGCTCCTCGAGGTGAACGGCAAGCCCATGGCCGAAGCCGAGCTCTTTGCCGCTTCCCTGGCGCCCTTCGGGGTGCGCCCGCTCTTTTTCTCCGGCTGCCCCACGGCCTGCCGCCAGGCCCAAAGCGCGCTGCCCGGCATCCGGACCCACCCCATCGACAAGGCCCCAGGCGCTGCCCACCTAAATGTCCGTGCCTGGCGTCTCTCCCTGGCACAGGCGGCCGCCGCATCCCTCGACAACCCTTGCACCGCACCCTACCGTCCGGCGGGTCCCTTCCGCTGCCGGGTCGTCATGCGGGACGGTTCCGGCGCGGCGGCACGCCTTTCCACCCGCTGGGGGGTGCAATGTGCCGGGGACACGCTGTTTCTCAGGGCGCCGGACATTGAGGCCCTGTACGGGCAGCTCATCCGTCTCTGCTACCTGTCGCCGTCCACGGAAAAGGCCCTTCCTCTGGTTTTGCCGCTCTTCCATCTGCAGGGGCGGCTCGGGGCGTGGTGGGTGAAACGGCAGGTGCGGACCCTTTCCCCAGGTCACGATCCCGTCACCTGATGAGGTGACGAAGCGGACCAATAATCGGACCGCTTCCTCTTGGGCAGGGTGGCCCCGGCGTGTCGGCGCCCTGCAACCATCCCAGGCCGAGGATGATTGCGAGGCGGGCAGTGCTCACACTGACGCCTCCCCCATTTGCCATGGCTCGGCACCTTTTGTCTGTACCGATTACTATTTTTGGAGTATAGAAAGCGGGCCCGGGCACCCTTCAGGATCAAGACTGCATGCCGGAACAGGGGCGCGGCCCGGCGATACACCGGGGGCCTCAGGAACCGGGTAAGTTCCCGGGGGGACACACCGGCAACCCCCGCCCTCAGGCAACCCTTTTCCCTGAAAGGGGGCGAGCACGTGAGACTATCCACCAGAAGCCGATACGGGACTCGTCTGATGCTCGATCTGGCGCAGCATTTCAACCAGGGGCCCGTGCAAATGGGCGACATCGCCAAGCGTCAGGACGTTTCCGTCAAGTACTTGGAACAGCTCATCATCCCTCTCAAGAAGGCCGGATACATCAAGAGCGTGCGGGGACCAAAGGGAGGCCACATGCTGGCCACGAGCCCCGAGAACATCACCGTGGGAGAAATCGTAAGACTCCTGGAAGGAGAAATCTGCCTCGCGCCGTGCATCGAGACGTTGAATGCCTGCGGCAGGGCATCCGGGTGCCCCACGCGCGACATCTGGGCGTCGGCCACCACAGCCATGTACAAGGAACTGGACTCGATCACCCTCTCGGAGACCATCCGCAGATTGGAAGGCGATCCATCGAGGGGAAAGGAAAAGGGGAAGTGCGGGCCGTGAAGATCGTTTCCATAGCCATAAGCTCCAAGAAGGGCACGCGCAAGACGGTGATCGACCGAGCGACCCTGGTGGAAGGCCACGGGATCCAAGGAGACGCCCACGCCGGACCGTGGCACCGGCAGGTGAGCTTTCTCGCAGCGGAAAGCATCGACAAAGCCCGGGCCCAGGGCCTGGAGGTGACCTTTGGGGATTTTGCGGAAAATATTGCAACGGTAGGCATAACCTGGCATGAGCTGCCGGTGGGAACCCGGGTACGGCTGGGAGACTCGGCCCTTGTGGAGGTTACGCAGATCGGCAAGGAGTGCCACAACCGGTGCGCCATCTACTACCTGGCAGGGGACTGCATAATGCCCAGGGAGGGAGTCTTCGCCCGGGTTCTCGAGGCAGGGACCATAAGGACCGGCGACGGGGCGGTGGTGGAAAAGCCCCATGGTGGTTAGGGCCTGCGCGCGGCTTTTCACTTTTTGGGGAACAGGCGCGCCCGGATACGCGTGTAAAGTCGCCAGAGGATTATGGATAGAAGATTCAGCGCAAAGAGGAGCAGGAAGACCACGGCCACGATGAGGCCGATATAGAAGCATACGCGGGCGGTCGCCCCGTAACCCACCACGCGCCCGAAAATGAGAACCATGGAAAAAAGGGCGCATTCGGAGAGAAACAGGAACCAGAGCAGCAACTTGAAATAATCCCAACCGGGATCTGTCTTGTTGGACATCGCTCCCGTCTCCCGCAAAGGAGGGCAGGGGACCGTCCGGCCGAGTCACAGCACCGGAAAGAGGTGACGAGGGGAGACAGCGGTGACGGCAGTCGAGGATAAGCAGGCACTTCCTTTACAGGAGCGATTGGAGCGCAGCATCCTCCACGGGCTTGGCTGCGAGTGGGACAATGCCTTCTGGGGGCTTCCCGCCTCGTACCGCAAGCACATGCGAAGACCCTTTTTCGCGCTGCGCAGCCTCACGGGGCGCCTTGGATACTGGTCGTCCGACCATTACGAGATATCCCTTGGCCGCGATTTTGTCCTGAACCACCCATGGGACGCGGTCCGCGAGGTCCTTCTCCATGAAATGGCCCACCAGCTCACCCACTGCTTCTTCGCACCCCGTGCCGAAACCCCCCACGGTCCCTCCTTCCAGCGGGCGTGTGGGCTGCTGAAGGCCAATCCGAGGGCCACCGGCACCTATCCGCCCCTCGATGCCCGCGTGTGGAAGGATGCCCCCTCCGAAAAAGATCGGATACTTCTAAAGGTAAAGAAGCTCATGGCCCTGGCGGAAAGCCGGAATCGTCACGAGGCCGAGGCCGCCATGGCAAAGGCCCATGAACTGATCGCCAAGTACAACGTGGACTGCCTCACCCGGGACCACGAAAGAAGCTTCGAATCGGTCTTCGTGGGGACGCCCAGACTGCGCCACACGCGCGACGAGTATGAGCTGGGCCGTCTGCTGGGCGACTTCTATTATGTGTACGGGATATGGGTGGCCGCGTACGTGATCGAGAAAGGCAAGATGGGCTCGGTACTCGAAATAAGCGGGACCCTGCCCAACCTGAAGATCGCACACTACGTCCACGATTTCGTCCGTCACTTCATCGATTCCCAGTGGCGCCTTTATAACACAGGAAGGCACCTGGACCACCACCGGAAAACGGATTTTGCGGTGGGCGTTGTCGACGGGCTGCGCAGCAAGCTGAAGGCCAATCCTTCCGTCAGGGCCCAGCAGCCACAGGGCAAGGCGCTGATCCGCGTGGCGGATCCCCGTCTCAAAGACTACGTGGCCTGCCGGTATAACCGGATCGTCAGCGTGCGAAGAGGGGGTTGCCAGGTGAGCCCGGAGGTGATGGAGGCCGGCGTGCATCTGGGGAAAAAGCTCGTCATTTCCAAGGGCATCACGGAAGAAGGGAGCCGCGGGAAACTTCTCGGAGCTCCTTGACGGCGGTTCCACCGGCTCACCTGCCGCCGGGCGGGCGGGCGGTGAGCGCCAGGGGTATGCCGGCCAGGCTGAGGCCTGCCATGAAAAGCCACGCCGGGGTGTAACTGCCGTAGACATCGTAGGCCATTCCCGCGAGAAGGGGACTTGCCATGGTGCCTATGACCATCAACGCCATCATGGCGCCCGAAATGGTCCCGTAAGCCCTTGATCCGAAGTACTCGGCCTGGAGGGTCAGCCGGAGAGTGATCATCCCCCCGTAGCCTGGGCCGAAGAGCAGGGTGAACCCGATCGCCTGCCACAGGGTCCGTGTCCTGTCCAGAACCACGAGCCCCATGCCCTGCAAGAGCAGGCCGGCGACCAGGAGGTACTTCTTGTTCATCCGGTTGCCCAGCCACCCCATGCCGAAGCGCCCCACAATGCTCACCAGAACGAGAAGGGATGTCACGAAGCTGGCCGTTTGCCGCCCAAGGTGCACACTGGCAAGATAAGGCATGGTGTGTACCATCACCGCGTGCATCCCTGCCGCGGAAACGATCACCACGACGGCAAGCACCCAGAAAGCCCTGGTCTTGAGTGCCTGAATGGCCGTGAAGTCCCTGTTTGCCGGTGCAGGCTGGACCGGGGAAGGCCTTTTGGCCTGCAATGGGGGGGCAGCAGGGGTTTCAGGGGCCTCATGACTTTCCCCGGGAGCACTTCGCCGGCCCAGGCCGACTACCAGGCTGCACGGGATCCCGATGACCCACATGCCGATGGCGATGATCACCAGGGTGGATCGCCAGCCGTAAAGGCCGATGAGCCAGTTGACGCCGTAGACCAATATACCTCCCGCCCCGGCGGCCCCGGAGACGATCCCCATGGCCGTCCCCCTGTGTTTGTCGAACCAGTTGGCCACCGCGGTCCATCCTGCCACGGGAAAAAGAAGGCTCGATCCCACGGAGAGGAAAATGAACACAAGGTAGAAGGCCCAGAGGGACTGGATGCGGCTGAACAGGACAAAGCCCAGGCCGCTGAGAAGGGAACCGGCGAAAAGAAGACGTCCGGCACCGTAACGGTCCACCGCCCATCCCACCACGGGAGAGGCGATTCCTCCTTCGATGCTCCTCAGGGACGCAGCAAGGGAAGTCGATGCATAGCTCCATCCGAACTCGTCGACGATGGGGTTGAAAAAAGCCGTGAAGCTGTAAAAAAAGGTCCCCGGTCCCCAGAAATGGATGAGACTCGTGGCCAGGACGACCCACCAACCGTAAAAGACCTTCTTCATGCCAAGGGTTTCCTTGAGTTTCCTACTGCTGCACGTCTTCCCAGCACCCTGCGAAGTCCACGTTGAGCGTGTTCACTGCCTTGGTCCTGTCGGTGCTCACCCGACTGCGGGCCACAACGGCTTCGATGGTGCCCGGCCTTTCCAGTGCAGCCTGGAAGCTCGTCTTGCGGTTCCACGGGGGATACCCCCCGAAAACGACGTCCCACACCGCACCGGCAATGCAGTCCAACCCCCTTTGTTCTTCGAGCGTTATGCGGCGATTTATGTGCGCCAGCAGGTGAAACAGATCAGGGTTCATCCGGGTGTCTGTCGTGGGCTGCCTGATCTTGTCGGCGCCGCCGAAGGTGAGAGGCACGAAAACGCCCAGGGCGTACTTGAACTGGACCTGATCGAGCTTGTCGAGGTATCTGTCCTTGAATCCGTTCCAATCCGCAGAAATGCCCTGCCCCGAGGCATATCTCCTGAACCCGTCCATGATCATTTCACGGTAGAAGTCCACGGTCAAATGGGGCTGCCTTCCGATGTTGGAGAAGGCGGCCATGCAGCCCATGAGCCGCCACTCCAGTTGACTTCGGGACCTTTGCCGCATGGCTTTCGGGATACCTGGAAGATCGCTGCTTTCGGCAAATATCTGCTCCATCTCTCTTTTCATTTCCAGGTAGTCGCCGATGCTGGTGGGCGATACTCCCCTCAAGTGGTACCCCCAGACGTCGATCATGGTGAAAAGGGTCAGGGACTCGATGAAAAGCCGCACCCACGATCTGTCCGCAAGCAGAGTGCTGAAGGCAGGGTCTTTGAGCAGGAGCTCAAAGGACATGTAAGAAGACTCTCCGGTGTACAGGGTGCCCATGAGAAGGTGGTGCTCGACAATCTTCAGAATAAGAACCCGTTCCTGCTCCGAAAGCCCCTTGTCTTCCAGGAGACCGTGAGAGCAAATCAATTCCGCACTCTTTTCGGTGTGCCGCCGTTTGTCCTGGAACCGGCCGATGTCGTGGAGCCAGAGGATGACGGGCATGACAAAGGGTGAAAAATAGTGGAGCTCCCGGGCCATTCGATGGGGCGTGGCCAGGTCGGCGCCACTTAGGCCGGACTCGGGAAAATCCCCCGAGAGGACACTGTTGTACGCGGCCTGGGTTTGGAACACGTGCACCATGGTTCTGAAAAATTCCTGGGGGTCCTCTTCCAACCCTTCGTCAAGTATCGCCTCCAGACGAGGAAACAGCTCCACCAATGCCGCGTATTCAGGGGTCTTCTGGATATGGTCGCGGTGTTGATCCAGCCACTGGAAACCAACGCTCCGTGACAGCTTCAGGAGCCTTTCACCGAAACAAGGGTCGTCCGCTTCCCCCCTTGCGGGTGTCTGTGGGTCGCTCATGTTTTTCTCCTTTGCCGATTCCGGTGCGCGCACCCGTGTGGTCTCTGTCCCCCAGGGCAAGATCGTGCCTGCGAATTCCCGGAGCCCTTTCGATCGCTCACGCACACGCGTGTGTCCGGGGTTTCTGGCATATGCTGAGGTGGACCGGGGCACTGCGATGCGAGCAGGTAATCGGGGCAAGCACGACGTCCCCTTCGGGACGGCGCACTCCATCAGGCAGGAGTGCAGCAGGGGTCCCTCCCGCGGATCCTTTGCGCCCGGAGGGATACTTGGCGGCACTCGGGAGGGCTGGAGGCAACAACGCGTGCTGCGGCCGGGTAGCCCCCGGCGGCCGGAAAACCTGCCCCAAGATGCCGAGCTTCGGGCCAGACAGGGCCGGTCACCGCCATATTTCTCTGTGCCGTCCGCGTTGCACCTGTACGTAGTGCACCGTGCCCCGTCCGCTGATGAAGGTGTTGAGAAACCAGCTCACCACACTGATGATAAGGGATCCCCAGACGGCCGGCCAGAAACCCTCGATGTGAAAACCCGAAAGGATCCCCGAGACCATCATGAGCAAAACGGCATTGATCACGAAGGTGAAGAGCCCGAAGGTCAGTATGGTCAAGGGAAGCGTCAGGACGATAAGGACAGGGCGCAGAAAGGCATTGAGCACGCCCAGTATCACGGCGGCCCACAGGCCGGTGAAAAAACCTTGCACCTGTATTCCGTCCACCGCGTAGGACGCGACCAGGATGGCACCGGTCAACACCAACCACCGGATCAGAATCCCCCTCATCGTCTTGCCTCCCGTTCCATTTAGCCATAACACATTGCATACTGCCGCGCGGCGAAATAGTCAAACGGTTTGGCCTTCTCCCTCGTTGCAGGAGGTTCTAAGGACCTATGCCACTTGTCCATGGTACAAGGCCCGACGAGGTGGTATGCTCGCCTGCGTTCTCCCCTCCGGTGAACTGGGAGGGTTCAGGCCGGCTCGCCGACCGACCCCGTGAAAATCCGGGCAAGGGACAGGCAAGTTGGACACCCAAGGGGTGGTGTCCCTCCTCCAAGGTGCCATTGACGCGTCGATGCATACCGGCAAGCCCCTGGAATGAACTGGCGGCCGGACGCTCTCTGCGCCCATCCGAGCGATGATCTGCACGAATCTTGGATCGAACTGGTGGTCGGCAACCCTGGAAACAGGGTGGAGGCCCCTTGCGCCCACTGTGTGCGCGCTCCCTATCCGCGCATGTGCGATGTGCCGTTTCAGCGTGTGGACCGGCTCCTGGGACAGGTGGTGGACGATGCCTTCGCCGCGCGTTTGGCCCGATCGGTGGGAGGGGAAAGGGGATGCGTTATTTGGTGGACATCATGCGGGTGGACCGAATGCGGTATCGCGGGATGCTGTGTGAAGTGTCCCGGCATCGTTGACACCCAATGATGACTACCCTATGCTCACCGGGCGGGATTGTGGATCATCACTCCGGTCCCTTTGAAAGGAATCCCAAACAAGGAGCCACGCTCAAGAGGAGAAGAAGGATGCCATATGAGACCATTGTCTGTCAAAAGGACCGCCATGTGGCCACCATCACCCTGAACCGCCCGGAAATGCTCAACGCGTACACGGACCTTCTCCTGACGGAGATGCTCCAGGCCGTGGACGACGTGCGCCAGGACGACAACACGAGGGTGTGCATCCTCACGGGAGCCGGACGCGCCTTCTGTTCAGGGGCGGACTTGAGCCAGCCCGCAGGCGATCAGAAACGGGGGCGGCCGTTGGCCTCCCTGATGGAAATGCGTGAGGGTTTTCATCGGATGCTCCTCAGCCTCATGCGACTGGACAAGCCTATCATTGCAGCGGTGAACGGGCCGGCCGTGGCGGGAGGGCTCAGCATGGCCCTGGCATGCGATTTCAGAATCGCATCGGAGCGGGCCAGGCTGGGGGACGGTTCGCTTCGATTCGGCTTTGTTCCGGACGAGGGGGGGGCTTTCCTGCTGCCCCGCATCGTCGGCCTGGAAAAGGCCCTGGAGCTCATTGTCCTGCGCCGGATCCTGGACGCCAAGGAAGCAGAAAGGATCGGGCTGGTCAGTGAGGTGACCCCCCACGATCAACTGGAGACCAGGGCCAGGCAGTGGGCCCAGGTGATAGCAGACGGGCCGCCCGTGGCCACGCGGCTGGCAAAGCGGGCCGTGTACAAGCAACTGCACATGGACCTTCCCACGGCATTGGAGGACATCGCCCTTGGCGCTCAGATTGTGAACGGGATGGAGGATGTCCGTGAGGGAATCGAAGCGTTTTTCGAGAAAAGGAAACCGGTGTTCAAGGGCAGATAGGCCAGAGGCAGACCATGGACGGGCAAAGGACGCTTGTGATTGTGGATGACCACCCGTTTTTCAGGGAGGGGCTGAAATCGCTTCTGTCCCACCACCCTCGGTTTCGGGTCGTTGGGGAAGCCGGCAGTGCAGAGCAGGGCCTTCGTGTGGCCAAGGAGCTCCAGCCGGACATCGTGGTCATGGACATTTCCTTGCCGGACGGCAGCGGCATCGATGTGGCACGCGAGATCAGAACCCGGTTTCCCCGGATTGGCGTCGTCATCCTTTCCATGCATTCACGGATCGATTACATCACCAAAGCCTTCGAAGCAGGAGCCACGGGTTACGTCACCAAGGATTCGGCCACCGAAAGGTTCGTGGAGTGTCTCGAAACGGTGACAAAGGGCGATTATTACATGGATGCTTCCCTTTCCCGCAGCCTTGTGCATAATCTCATGAAATCGGCCAGGCAGGAGCCGAGGATCGCAGACGCCGGATACAGCAAGTTGACGGCCAGGGAACAGGAGATCATGCGCCTTCTTGCCGAGGGCCATTCCGCCAAACAGATTGCCGAGAATCTATTCATAAGCCCCAAGACAGTTGAGAACCACCGGGCGAACATCATGGCCAAGCTCGACCTCCATAGTGCCATGGATCTTGTGCGGTATGCCGCCAAACTGGGCCTGATCGATGTGGATCTGTGGAAAGGATAGACGCGCCGCCCTTAAGGGCTTGTGCAAAAATAAGTTCCCCTTTTCAGGCGTCGAGGCGCGCGCATGGCAAGGCGCGAGGAGGGCGAATGGCTGGCCATTTAACCGACGAGCAACGCCGCCAGGCGTGATGGATCGACGCATCAAAATGGGAAGTTATTCTTGAGCGAGCCCTAAGGAAGGGGCCTGGGGCAAACACCCTAGGCACCGGGTGTTTGTCTTGGAGAAATGAGGGTTTCGCTCCATAGACAAAGCAGCCTGGGAGTGAGAACATGATTTTCTTCGGTGTGAATCCTCTCTCTCGGGGTTCGAAGCCGGCACCGCAAGAACTGCGAAAACGGCCAACAGAAAGGTGTCCCCTTGGAACAGAAGAGCCTCGTGGACATGGTGCATCTGGTCAGAAGCATCCAACGCGCGGAAGGCAATCCCGATTGCTACGGAAAGGCGCGTGGATACTGCGACAGGACCGACTGCGCCTGGCGGGAGTACTGCCTGGCGCAGTCACAGGACCTCGACTCCCGCCAGGAAAGGCACCAATGCTGAGCCCTGTCCGTGGCGTTCCATTGGGCGGCAGTGGCATCACACCGTTTGTCAACGGATGGTACCATGCGCCTCACCGCATCCGGCTTCCCGGAAGGGCTGTCCGGGGTTCCATGGTCCTGCGGTTCCAAGGCTCGTGCTCCCGGAGGCTGTGAAATCGCCCGTTGGCCCGGGAAATGGTGCATCCCCCTCGCCCTCTGGGGGTCGATGTGAGGGTATAAGAAGCGCAGTTGTTCTCCTCCCTTCGGAGTGTCCTTTTATTTCAAGAAATGCAAACAAGAAGCTTGCCCATCAAGAGCAAATGTGTCTAAAAGCTTGCCTGAAAATCACTTTCAGGTAGGCGGCGGCTTTTTGGAGCCGTGGGGGGGGGGCGGTGATTTTGTCTGCAATGGGCCGGGACTTTTGTGCACGACGAGCTTCGTCGACCTATGCGTTGGGCAATGCTCACCCTGCAAGCCGCGATTCTCGAATAAAGCGCAAGCACGGCAGGAGGTGTGTTGATGGCGCCATTGGAATACACGATGGATGGGAACGTGGCCGTTCTGACCATGAACAGCGGGGAAAACAGATTCAACTTTCCCTTCTTCGACGCGTACCTGAAGGCCCTGGATGAAATCGAGCAGTCTACCCAGGCGAGTGTCCTGGTCATTACTTCGGCCCACGAAAAAATATGGTGCAACGGCATCGATCTGGACTGGCTCTTGCCTGCCGTCCAAAAAGAAGGCCAGGGGTTGATGCAGAAATTCAGTGCCAGGATGTACGAGCTCTTCAGACGGGTGCTCCTGTTTCCGGCCATCACCGTTGGGGCCATGAACGGTCACGCCTTCGCGGGCGGGGCCTTTCTTGCTTTTTGCTGCGATTTCAGGTTCATGCGTTCGGACAGGGGATGGATATGCCTGCCGGAAGTGGACCTGAAGATGCAGCTCGGTCCCGTTCTGACCGCGATTTCCAGGAGAGCGGTTCCGCAGTACAAATTCGAGGAGATGCAGTACACGGGAAGAAGGCTTACCGCCAGGGAATGCGAGGAGCATCACATCGTGACAAGGGCCTGCCATATGGACGATCTCATGCAGGAGACGATGGCTTTTGCACGGAGCATGGACAAGGACAGGGAGATCCTACGAGGCATGAAGGCCATGACCCACAAGGACCTCGTGGCCACCATCGACGAATTCATCGCCACGGCGAGAAGCGCCTGATCGGAGGCGATCTTGACCATGGGAGGGCACGACACGAACCAGGGGGAATGGGGGGGCGGCCGCCACGACGAAACCCGCTGTGCCGAAGTGGTTCGCCGCCGGTGACGGGCACGCAATGCCTCTTCCGAGCGCCGAAAAGGGAGAAGGATTTGTCCTCCTCCCTTTTCTTTGCGGTGCACGGCAATGCACGCTGCTGCTACTCCGCAGGCTCGACAGCCGTGACGGTGATGGTCATGGCTCCGTCTTTCTCCACAACGGCGCCGGTCGCCTTGACCTTCTTGCCGTCCATCTTCAGGACTTCGTCGCCTTTCTCGCCCTCTGCCACGTTGTAGGCTTTTCCGTCGTCTGTCACGATCTGGTTGTCCTTGACGGTGCCCTTGATGGTCACGTCGGCCGCGAAAGCGGGTGCGCAAAACGCTGCCATAATGAGCAGTGCCAAAATCCCCACTACCATCCTTCTTGCCTTCATTCTGACCTCCCTTTCCTTGTTTCAAGTTGTGCAACCGTTTCCCCTGCCTCGGAGCCTTGTCCTCGGCAGACGGTGCATGAGAAGAGCAAGGGAAGTGCCAAAGCAACAACGGACTGTTTTCATTGCGTTTAGGATGATAGAGGTCCAATCGGGATCGGAATTCCCGGTTCAGGGGAGGTTGTGCGCAGCAGCAATCGCCTTTGCCGGCAAACCCAAAGGACCGTTCCCCGCGCCTGGGCGCCGCTTCGGGCAGAGCTTGGAACGCCGAGTTCTCAAGCCGCAGAGGGGCAGGGAATTCCCGGTTCCGATCGGTGGAGGCAGATCCTTGGACGGCAACGGCGCTGGAGGGGCAAGGTCATGGTTACGGGTTCATGCAGTGCCTTCGCACCCGAGGGCCCGGCCATGGGAGAGGAGCAATGAGAAATGTGACAAGCTGGAGGGACTAGGGTTGGTGCCGGAGGTCGGAATCGAACCGACACGGGCGCAAGGCCCACTGGATTTTGAGTCCAGCGCGTCTACCTGTTTCACCACTCCGGCATGAGCTCATATATATGGAAAAGATGCCTTTTCTGTCAACACAATAGTTGCCCGGTGCCTTGGGGCTCGCGAGGTATAGTCCTTGACACCCGGAGGTCCCACGGAATAATATTTTCATCTTGGCGTCCGCCGCCCGATTTTTTCCGACGCCATCCAAAGGAGTCATGCCATGTTTGGCATCAGCATGCCGGAGATGATCCTGATCCTGGCCATCGCTCTGGTGGTGATCGGCCCCAAGAAGCTTCCCGATCTGGCCCGTGCCGTGGGCCGCGGGCTGGCGGAGTTCCGCAAGGCCACCCAGGACCTGAAGGACAGCATCGATCTGGGTGGCGACCTGCACGGGGTTCGAGACACCTACGACACAATTCGGGAGGAGGTGGGCCACGCCGTCCGTGGGACTTCCGAAACACCGGGAAAGGAGAGCGAGAAGAACACCGACAAAGGGACTTCGGAACCATCGCCCGATGCCCGCAAGGTGGGTCAGGACGAACACGAGAAGGGGTACGAATAGGGGCCATGGAGGAAAACGAAAAACTTTCCTTCACAGCCCATCTGGAGGAGTTGAGAAGACGCCTCATCGTCTGTTTTGTGGCGGTGGGCGTGGGATTCGTCCTCTCCTATTTCTTCAAGGAGAAGCTCTTCGAAATCCTGATGCGTCCCCTCCTGGCCACCTTGCCGCCCGGGGAGAAACTGATTTTCACCGGCCTTCCCGAGGCTTTCTTTTCCTATTTGAAAGTGGCCTTTCTTTCGGGTGTCATGCTGGCGGTACCCGTGATCATGTACCAGTTGTGGCGCTTCGTGGCTCCCGGGCTCTACCGGCAAGAAAAGAAGCTGGTTCTTCCTGCCGTTTGCCTCTCTTCGCTTTTCTTCATGGGGGGGGCCCTTTTCGGTTATTTCCTGGTCTTTCCCATGGGGTTCAGGTTCTTCCTGGGGTTTGCGTCCGATTTCATCCGCCCCCTTCCTTCCATGCGGGAATACCTGTCCCTCGCCTCCAAGCTGCTGCTTGCCTTCGGGCTGGTTTTCGAGCTTCCCCTTCTCATCACCCTTCTTTCCAGGTTCGGGCTCGTTTCGGTAAACATGCTCAAAAAGAGCCGCAAGTATGCGCTTGTTCTCTTTTTCGTGGCAGGTGCGGTGCTCACGCCGCCGGACGTGGTGACCCAGGTGATGATGGCGGTGCCCCTCATGGCCCTCTATGAGTTGAGCATATGGGGGGCGAGGATCTTCGGGAAGCGAAAAGAGGAGGTGCCTTGACAATCCCCCTTTCGTGGGGCTCGTGAAATCGGTTTGCAATTGACAGGAGCACGCGCTCCTGCTAATAGGACTGGTTCGAAGGAGCTGGTTGGACGGTGCAACACCGTCTCTTGAGAGAAACCCGCAGGAGGGGGGAGGTGAAACGTGGAGATGAAAGATCGGAAGATCGCTCTGTGGCTTGTGGTTGCGGGTGTGCTGAGCCTGTTTTTCGGTGCGGCCATTTATGCCGCGGCCACCATGCCGGATGTGATCGAAATGAAGGACCCGGCCTATGCCAAGCATACGAAAGGCATTGTGCAGTTTTCCCACAAAAAGCATACGGAAGAATACAAGGCCGCTTGTGGGGATTGTCACCACGATGCGCAAGGAAAGCCCCTGACCGACTTGAAGGAGGGGTGTACGGTGCAAAAGTGCATCGAATGCCACAAGAAAGCCGATTACGTGACCGGAAAAGCGGCCAAGGATCTGTCGGACCAGCAGCAGCGTGAATACCACGCCAATGCCGTTCACGACAACTGCAAGGGATGCCACAAGGAGCACAACGACAAGTACAAGGCCGACATCAAGGCGGGCAAGGTCGCCAAGGCGCCTTTCACTTGCACGGAATGCCATCCCAAGGAATAGTGGTCTTTACCGTGGCAGGGTGCCCACAACAGCACGATAAAGGGCAGGTCCGTCGGGCCTGCCCTTTTTTTGTGGTTCCGCATGGCTGCCACAAGACAATGAAGGCCTTGATCGTCGTTGCGGCCACCTTCGACCACGGACGGAAGAGGCCTCTTAATGGGCTACGAAGACCTCAATTCACGTGGGGCTCCGCGGAGGCGTCGTCCACCTTGCGCACCATGAGGCCGGTGGAAAGCAGGCCTCGACCGGCCGGAGCGATGATCAATGCCTCTCCCCGTAACGCGTGAATCTACTTGCCTGATTTGAACGCCCGGGCCCTGCGTACCAGCGCGGATGCCCAACCCGGAGTTCCCAGGGCGTGGATGTGGGTGTAAGTGGCCAGAACGTTCTTTCGGCACAGGCCGTCGCGGCCTTTCCAGAAGCCCTTTCCCCTTTTCATGCGAAAGACCAGGTCGTCCTCGCTGCCGCCCCACTCGAGGACGGAGGAATAGTGGAATTCGTGACCCAAAAGGCGTGTGCCCGTCTCGAAGTACGGGTTCGGGCCCTCCACTTCCGCTATGGTGTACCCGTGGCCCTGGGGCCTGGTGGAAAACCCGAAAACGACGGGCAGGATTCCGGCCATGGGGTGGCTTTTCCCCTCGAGCACGAGGCTATTGCCCAGATACATGAGCCCGCCGCACTCCGCGTAAACAGGAAGCCCCCGCTCCACAAGATCCCGGATGCAAAGGGCGGCTTCCCTGTTGGCCGCAAGTTCCGGGGCGTGTGTTTCCGGAAAGCCGCCGCCCAGGTAGAGGGCGTCCACCGCGGGCACCTTGCCCCCATGAAGGAGACTGAAAAAGACCACCTCTGCCCCGGCCTTCCCCAGTGCCTCCAAGTTCTCCGGATAATAGAACTGAAAAGCCGAGTCTCTTGCCACGCCCACCCGCGGTCGACTCGGGGGGGTCGAGCGTGCTTCCGTGCCCCCGGGGATGGGGGGGGTAGTAGCCCCGGCGCGTGCAGCCCCGTAAGGGGCGTCCTGGTAAGGAGCGTGGGCTATTTCCAGGAGTCGGTCCACGTCGAGATACCGGTTCACCGCTTCGGCGGCCAGACCGACCGAGCGCGACGCCCAGGCGTGTTCCGCTGTGGGAATCAGGCCCATGTGCCTCTCGGGAAACTCGTTTTCAGGCAGCTTGGGGAGGGCCCCCAAGACCGGAACGCCGCAGTGCTTCTCGATATTGGCTCGCAGGTTCGCCTCGTGGCGCTTTCCGGCCACCCGATTGAGAATGACTCCCCTCAGGTCCACCGTCGGGTCGAACACGCGGCACCCGGTCACCAGGGCGGCCATGGTTCGGGTGCTCTTGGTGCAGTCGAGCACCAGCACGACAGGGCACGCCAGCAGTCCCGCCAGTTCGGCGGTGCTCGTGGTGCCCTGGGTGTCGATGCTGTCGTAGAGGCCCCGGTTTCCCTCGATGAGGGCGATGCCGTCCGGGTGAACACGGGTAAGAAACGATGTGATTACTTCTTCCGGAGGGACGAGAAAGGTATCCAGGTTGAAACAGGGCTGGCCCGCGGCCAGGCCAAGCCAGCCCGCATCGATGTAGTCCGGACCCTTCTTGAAGGGAACGACCACGCAGCCCCGCTCCCGCAAGACCGCTGCCAGCCCCACGGATACGATGGTCTTGCCGGATCCGCCGCGCAGGGCTGAGATGATGATTCTCGCAATGGCCATGTGCCATCAGAAAAATGCAGCCCGCGGAAGGGCTTCAACACGGCGCACGTCGTGCAGAGGGTGGGAGTTATCCTTCGTGTTCAGCCCCTGCCTGTTTCCCGACTCCCTTGAGGCCGATAAGGGTGGTGCTTCCGCTGGACCAGTATTCCAGGGTTCCCTCGCCGACCATCTTGTTGACAAGGTTCTTGACGGTTCTGCTTTTCTCGTCCGGGAACATGGCGTAAAAGTCCTTGAGATAGAACTTGGACTTTCCCGTCTTTTTCTGCAGGGTGTCCACTATCACTTTCTTTGCAGCTTCTTCGTCCATTGCAGTTGCCCTCACTTTCGCTTGTAACCAGGGCGGCAGGGTGTGCCGCCCCCGGAGTTGTGTCTCCCATTTCGTCTAGAACTTGAACTTGGTCGTCTGCCGCCAGGTATAGTAAGCGGGATCACGGAAGTCGTCGATGAGGTGATGGGTGAACGGCAGGTCGCATCTCTCGAAGAAGCGCTCCCAGCCGATGCGCTCGGCCCATTCCCCTAAGCGTTCGTACTTGTTGGCGCCCTTAGCGTAAGCGTCCACGATCTTCTTGATGGTACTCGTGGTTTGGGGCCAACGGGGGGCCTCGTTGGGAAGGAAGGCCACCACCACTTTGGAGAACTTGGGCGAGGTGATGCGGTTGGACACCTTTCCGCCCGCCATCAGCACGATCCCGTCGCCCACGTCGTCGGCAAGGGGCATGGCAGGGCACATGGTGTAACAGTTGCCGCAGAACATGCACCTTTCTTGGTTGACGGCCACGGACTTGACCTCCTTGCCGTCGGGCAGCGTGACCTTGGAGGGCTTGATGGCCGCCGTGGGGCAGGCGGCAATCGCCAGCGGGATCTCGCACATCTTGTCGAGGTACTCGTGGTCCAGCATGGGCGGCTTGCGGTGATAGCCGAGAATGGCGATGTCCGAGCAGTGCACCGCGCCGCACATGTTGAGGCAGCAGGCCAGGGAAACGCGGAGCTGGGCCGGAAGCCGCATGTGGGTGAATTCTTCGAAAAGGACGTCCATGGTGGCCTTCACCGGGCCCGAAGCGTCCGTGGCCGGCGTGTGGCAGTGGATCCACCCTTGGGTGTGGATGATGTTGGTCACACCGGCACCTGTGCCCCCGATGGGGAATTTGAAGCAACCACCGGGCTGTTTGCGGCTGAGCAGGTCCTTCTTGAGGGGTTCCACCTTGTCCTTGCTGTCCACCATGAACTCGACGTTGTTACGGGTGGTCCAGCGCACGTATCCGCCGCAGTATTTGTCGGCGATCTCGCAGATCTCGCGGATGTGGGAAACGCTCATGAGCCGGGCCCCGCCGACGCGCACCGTGTACACCTCGTCGCCCGTCTCCGACACATGAACCAGGACCCCCGGTTCCAGGATTTCGTGATAGAGCCACTTGCCCTTGTTCTCCTTGATCACGGGCGGATAAAACTCTTCGTAATTGCGTGGGCCGATGTCGGTTATCCTGTCTTTCATCGGCTGCTTGGGATCGTATCCGGAAGACACAAAAGCCATGATGGGCACCCCCTATCTCTGATGGTATTTTCTGAATTCGTTCACGTCGCGCTGCCACCCGCCTTCCACCTCTTCCTCCTTCCAGAAGATGTAGGGGTTGGAGCGCGGCTCTTTGACCATCCTCGGGTCGGGCTCGAGCTCGGTCACCTCCAAAAGCTTTTGGAAGCCCTGGCGCTTGATGAGCTCACCGAGGCGCTCGCGGTTTTTGCCTTCTTCCATCCACCAGTCCCATATCTTCTCGATGATTTCCTTGATCTCATCATAGGGGTCCTCGGCCTTCATGAAGGGAACCAGCAGGGAGCCCATCTGTGCGCCGTCGAGGATGGGGGCCTTGGCGCCCACCAGGATGGAAAGGCCTCTGTCGTTGCCGATACGCAGGGCCCTGGGCATGACGTTGATGCAGTGCATGCACCGCACGCACTCCTTGTTGTCGATCATCAGCTTGCCGCCTTCCATCCACATGCATTTGGTCGGGCACAGGCCGATGACTTCTTTCTCGATGTCGAAGGGTCCCCAATCCCTGCCGGCATGGGCGCCTGCGTTGGGCTTGAGCTCCTGGCCGATGTAAGCCTTGACGGCCTGCTGATCGATGCGGATCTCGTCGCGCCAGGTCCCGATGAACGACATATCCGCCCGGGCAATGGAGGCCACGCAGCAGTTGGGGCAGCCGTCGAATTTGAACTTGAACTTGTAAGGAAAGGCGGGCCGGTGCAGCTCGTCCTGGTATTCGTTGGTCATGGCAAAGCAAAGGGCCTGGGTGTCGTAGCAGGCATACTCGCAGCGCGCCTGTCCGATGCAGTCGGAAGGGGTCCTGAGGTTGGAGCCCGATCCCCCAAGGTCCTGATTATGTGTATGGGTAAGCTCGAAGAATATCTCCTCGAGCTGGGGTGTAGAGGTGCCGAGGAAGATGATGTCCCCAGTGGAACCGTGCATGTTGGTGATGCCGCTGCCGCGGAACTCCCACAGATCGCAGAGCTGCCTGAGGTATTCCGTGTTGTAGAACTTGCCGCCCGGCTGGTTGACCCGCAGGGTGTGGAAGTGGGCCACACCGGGGAACATCTCGGGCTGGTCGCAGTACCTGCCGATGACTCCTCCCCCGTACCCGAAGACACCCACGATGCCGCCGTGCTTCCAATGGGTCCTGCCGTGTTTGAAGGAGAGCTCCAGCACTCCCAGGATGTCTTCGCAGGCATCGGCGGGCACCTGGAATTCGACGCCTTTCTCGTTCTTGGCCCTTGATTCGGCCTCCCTCTTGATGTCGGACACGAAGCTCGGCCACGGACCTGTTTCGAGCTGGTCCAACAGTGGGGTTGCGTGTTTTGCCATTGTTTACCTCCGTTCGGTTTGATTATGAAAGCTCCGATATAAAATTTGCCTGAAGCGCATGCGCCTTATGCACGAGAACGATTCCGACGGTCACCTCCTCCCCGCTTTTCCTCGACTATTTGAATGACCCGGTGGGTACGGATCAATGAAAGGACGGTTCGCTTTGCACACAAGTCTCCTCCATTAGAAGATGGCACGCTGTTTGTCAACCCCTATCGGATCGGTCCCTTGCCAAAACCCTCACTGCACGGGGCAGCGTACGGGGATTGCCCGATACAGGGCCCTGGTGTGTGCTTCCAGATGGCTTCGCAGCACGGGAAGGTCCGGGGCGAGGGGATGGCAGGCATCCAGAAGTGCCCGTCCGCGCTCCAGCCACCCCTGTTCTTCCGTCTGCACCATGCAGGCGTGCAGGGCCTTCACAAGGCCGCTGCCCCCGGCTTCCTCGAGAACCCGCAGGTGCAATCCGTCGAAAAACCCCCCCATGGCCGCCCCCACGGCCTCGTCTCCGGACCAGACCGTAGGCCCCGTGCCGTCGAGGCGATCGAGGCGCATCCTCATGGACATATTCAACAAGAAGAAGAGAGCGGCCTCACCTTGCGTTTCGGGGGACCCGTCGGGATCTCCCACCATGGAGGCGAACTGCCTGACGGTCACCAGCCTGAGCTCCAATCCCCCGTTGTGCACCCGGATCACGAAATCCCCCGATGCGTGGTGCCAGGGAAAGATCTGCTCAAAGGTCAAGGGGTTGTAAAAATAGGTGAGGACCTTGGCTGCTTCCCGGTATAGGGATACGCACTGGCCCCGGGTGAGGAAAAGGTGGGGGGACGAAGGGTCCCAGACCCGGATGCGCGGCGGGGGGCCCGAAGGCCCTTCGCACAGGTGGAACTCGTGAAAGCCGTCGAGCCATTCGGCCAGGAACATGGGTACACGCACCCTTTTCCCACCACCCACAGGTATGACCGTTTCGGAACGATCCACCACCTGGGGAAGGAAGCCGCGACCGCAGCCCCGGCAAAGTGTTCTCAACAGGTCGCATTCGCGTCCCACGAGCCGCTTGCCCGCTTCCGACAGGGCCACGTTCATCACGAACGAAACCGCCCTGCCGTCCACCAGGGTCTCCACGCGAGCCGGATGGTAGAAAGGGCCGTGCTTTTCAGCAACGATGCGGACGCGGTGGATCCTTTCCGGAGACACACGCTCGCCCAGGCGCTTTTCAAGGCCCTTGCGGATTAGGGAGAACCCGTCCCTGGAAAGGGCCGCGGAAATGCCTCCGAAGTAGGCTGCGTAAGTAACGGGGTAAGGGTCCGGAGCGTCGCTGTGCGCCGTTCGGTTCATGGGGACGGACGCTCGGAGAACGGGCCCTTGTGCGGGCTTTTCTCCTTCCGGAGTGCTGATATACCACTGAACGACCGAAGGCATGAAGGTCCGGGATGGCACCTGAGAACCCGTGTCAGTCAACGGTGAATGGGCTGCGGGGCCCGCTGCGGCAAGGCTCCAGCTCCTTGAGCAGCCCCGGGGCCACCTCGAAGCCCAGCTCCAGGGCCCGGTCGCAGTGGGTCAGGGCTTCTTCGAACAAGCCTTTCTGCAAATAGGCCAGGGCCAAGTTGTTGTGGGCCACGGCGAAATCGGGACTGAGCTCCAGGGCCTTTTGGCTCGCCTCTATGCTCTCGTCCACAAGCCCTTGCATGAAATAGGCGCTGGCCAGGCTCGTGAAAGCCTGCACGAATTGTGGATTGTAGGCGATGGCCTTTCTCAGGGCCGCGACGGCCTCGTCCACCTTTCCCTTTTGGAGCTGGGCGAAACCGATGTTGCCGTATCCGACGGCGAAACCGGCCCTGGCCCTTACGGCCCGCTGGTTGTACTCCAGGCAGCCGTCCACATCGCCTCGCTGGAGGCAGATGCCTCCGAGCTGGACGTATGCCTCGGCCAGGTGGGGGCTGCACGCCACGGCCGCATGGAATTCGGTTGCCGCCTCGTCGTACTGCCTCTTGCCGAGGAGCCCCACTGCCAAGTTGTAATGGGATACCCCGCACTCCGGGTTCATGGCGACGGCGGCGCGTTGCCGGGCGATATACTCTTCCACGTCTTTCGGTCTTTCCATGGTTCGGTCCTTCTCCAGTTGGGTGACACCTCCACAAGGGGTGTGCTGAGGGCAACACAGACCCACCCCTTATCACGGTTCAGGTCCAGGACCCGAAGGCCCCTTTGCTCGGCATCGCCCACGAGGCAGTCTTCCTCCCCGCTGCGGATGCCCGAGAGGAGCAACAAGCCGCCGGGCGATGTCCTTTGCGCCAGGTCCGGAAGCATCCTTCCCAGAGTCGGAGACCGCAGGTTGGCGGTGACCAACGCGAAGCGTTCCGTAACTGCGGAAAGGTGTCTGTCCGTGATCTCCACCTTGTCTTCCAGCACGTTGAGCCGAACGTTTTCCCTGGCCTCGAAGACGGCACAAGGGTCCGTGTCGAGGCCCAGCGCCGAGGGGATGCCCATTTTCACGGCGGCAATGGCCAATATGCCGGAACCGGTCCCCACGTCCAGGGCCCGGCAGGATGCTTCGGGGCCCAACACGACGTCGGCCTTCAAGGCCGTTTCCATGGCCCTCAGGGTCAGACGGGTCGTGGGGTGCACGCCGGTTCCGAAGGACACGCCGTGCTGCAAGGTCATCAACACGTCCTGGCCGCTGCCGATGAAGGACGTGCGGGGAGGAACCACCACGATCCGCTCGGTCAGCCGGTACGGCCTGGAGAGTCCGGGCTCCAAATAGCTCGTACCGAAGGTGTAAGTGTACATGAGGGCCCCAGAGTCCACCAATTCCCTGACAGCCCTTCGCACCGTTTTCCGGTCAACGCCCCGGGAGGCGGCGAACTGCCGTTCCAGGTCGCCGGGGGCTACCCTCAGGCCGTCGGCCACCCGCTTCTCGATGCGAGCCGCAAGGTCCGGATCCGTGCAGAAACGGTCAGGAGCCTTGCCCTTCACGCAGCAACAGGTCCCGGTACCAGCAGGCGAATTCGTACATTCCCCTGATCCGCTCGTCCTCATTGACAAGTCCCATGCCCATTTCCAGGACGCCCCTTCCGTATTCGTTGCTGTACCCCTCGAAGCCTCGGGACTGCAGAAATTCGTTGAAAAGGGTCCGGGTGCTCCGTTTGGTCTTGTCCGTACGCATGTCGATGGGGTCTTTGGGCTGCAGGAACGGGTCCCACCGGTCATATCCCTTCTTGAGAATGTGGTTGCGGCGGCGGGGCGACATGGAGTCGAAGATGATCTTCTTCCTGTGCTCCTCCTCGGGGGTCAGGGCACTCATGATTTCTCCTGTTCCAGGCCGAGGTACTCCCGGTCGTAGTTTGTCAGCAGAGCCATGGACAGGGGAACGAGGACCTCCGCCAGTTTATGGTGCTTGCTCCCCAGACGCTCCACCAGTTCCTGGGACAGAAGAAAGAGCCGCTTCTGCAAAGACTCCATGTGCACGGTGGGATAAGGGTTGCCCTCTTCGAAACCGGACCGTCCGCAGGTGTGGCCCTTGCCCCCGATGGCGGTGGGGATTCCATAGAGGCGGCAGGTGATGGGGCGATAGGGGTACAGGTCGCAGCGTTCATTGTCGTTGAGCAGGGGACATCTGACTTTTTCCCAGGCCACCCGGGACAGGATCTCTTCCATGTCGCGGCCCTTTTGGGCGGCGAGGAATGCCTCCCGCTTTATCTGGTAGGTCCGCCGGTCTGCCGCGTCGGCCTTGTCGAGGATCCGCTGCCTTGCGTCACCCTCAAACCGCCTGCCGAAGTGATGATGGACATACAGGGCTTCCACCAGGCTGAGGTCGAAAAGGGCAAAACAGCAATCCGAACAGCCTTCGGCGCATCTCACGCAATCGGGATGGGCCTTGCGCACCGCCTCGAAGGCCCTGTCCGCCTCCCGGGAAATGGCCTCGTATTTCTCGAAAAATTCCGTAAAGTCCCATTCGGTCATTCTGTTTCCGGTCCTCCTCCCCGTGGGCGCCCTCCATCCTTATAGCGGCGAACAAGCATTAGGTCCGGGGCAGCCCTCACGGTGCAAACGGCATCACGTGTCTTCAACACCCGACATAACTACTGTCATTGCGGCTCCACGTCAAGTGGTTGACCGCCCTTCTCCGGCTTCAGGCTCCGATGAGCCCACTTCCTTTCTTGACATCCTGAGGACCGTGTTGCTATAGGGCGGCAACGTTTTGGGGCCGTCGTCCACGACCGGGTTTCCCATTGCGTCGGGAGAGCACTCCGCCCATGTTTTTTGACTGGAAAAAGAGCCGGCCGTGGGCCGAAAACGTTTCCGTCGTGATGCAGATCGGCCTCACCATGGTCGGCTGCGTTATCTTCTGCCTCCTCGTGGGGCGCTATCTCGACAAGTGGTTGGGAACCAAGGGCATTTTCACAGTGGTTTTCATACTGCTTGGGGTTGCGGGAGGCGGCGTGACGGCCTACCGTCAGATTCTGGAAATCATTCAACCGGAAGACAGGAAAAACGGGGAAGACGATGGAAGCCGTTAGACGCGCCCAGAAGAAGTACTGCTCCTCTGCCATGATCCTGGTCCTGGGCGTTTCGACGGTGCTTCTTCTTTTTGGGATGCGGTCCGTCGGAAAGGGGCTGATCCTGGGGACCCTTTTCAGCATCTTCAACTTTGTCGTGATGGCGGAGACTCTCCCGCGCTCAGTGGTGGGTACCAGGAGGGTCATGACCCTGCGCTCTCTGGTTTCGGTGCTTCTACGCTACGCATTGCTGGCGGTTCCCCTGTTTCTCAGCCTCAAGTACGAGGCGTACCATCTGGCAGGAGTGGTGCCCGGCCTCTTCGCCGTGCAACTGGTCATACTGGCGGACCACCTGGTGGTCGGGCGCCTTCTCTCGCCAAAGCAAGGGCGGAGTTGAGACATGGAAAACTTGGGTATGGTGCACCAGCTCATGATCACCGTCATGGGCCGCAAGATGACCTTCAACCTGGACGTCATCGTCATGACGTGGATCGTCATCGGTTTGCTGCTCCTGTTCGGGTACCTGGCAACGAGAGGAAAGAGCCTCGTTCCGGGTCGCTTCCAAGTGGTGGGAGAGCTGTTCGTGGAACAATTCTTTGGACTCACCGAAGACGCGCTCGACAAAGAGATGGCCAAGAAGTACGGTCCCTTGATCTGCGCCCTTTTCATGTTCCTCGTGTTGTCCAACTGGATAGGCGTCCTTCCCCACCTCCACGAGCCCACCAAGGACCTGAACACCCCGCTGAGCCTCGGCATCATGGGGTTTTTCATCGCCCATCATGCAGGTATCAGGGCCAAGGGTTTCAAGGGGTATGCCAAGGAGTATTTCCAGCCCTTTTTCTTCATGGCCCCCCTGAACGTCATCGGCGAGATCGCCAAGGTGGTGTCCATCTCGTTTCGTCTGTTCGGCAATATCATGGGCGGGTCCATCATCATCCTCGTGGTGTCCCACCTTACTTACTCCATTCTTCTGCCGCCGGTTCTGAACGGGTTTTTCGGCATCTTCGTCGGTACGATCCAGGCTTTCGTATTCACCATGTTGACGGTGGTTTATATCTCGGTACAGGTGAAATGACCATGACACCAGACATCGAAACGTGGGTAAGGGCATCGGCCATGGTCGGGGCAGGGCTGTCCATCGGATTCGGCGCCATCGGTGCCGCCGTCGGGGAAGGGCATACGGCCGCATGCGCCAACAGCGCCATTTCCAGGAACCCGGCTCTGGCGGGTGACATTTTCAAGACCATGCTCGTGGGCCAGGCGGTAGCCGAATCGGCCGGCATTTTTGCCCTTGTGGTCGCCATGATCCTATTGTTTTCCACCGTGAGCGTCTTCTCGTGGCTCGAGGCGGCAGTGCTGTTGTCGTCCGGGCTGTGCATGGGGCTCGGGGCCATCGGGTCCGGTGTCGGCTCGGGCTTTCCCGCCGGGGCCGCGTGCATCGGGACATCCAGGCAGCCGGGTATGAGCGGGCGTCTCACGACGAATATGCTCATAGGCTCGGCGGTTTGCCAGACGCCTTCCATCTTCGCCCTCGTGGTGGCGTTCATCCTTATTTTCACCGATTTTTCCGCCCGTCCGCTCTCTCCAACCTGGGCCGCCATTCTGGGCGCGGGTTTGGCCACGGGCTTCGGGGCCATCGGATCTGGAATCGGTAGCGGTTTGGTGGCGGAAACAAGCTGCGAAGGAGTGGCGCGGCAGCCGCTTGCCGCCACTCCCGTCACCAACGTGATGCTCCTGGGCCAGGCGGTGAGCCAGACCACCGTCATATACGGCATACTGGTGAGCTTCATCCTGATTTTCAAGGCTTTTGAGGCATCGAGCGCCCTGGCTCCGGCTATGGCCCTTTTGAGTGCCGGGCTGTGCGTGGGCATCGGCGCCATAGGTCCCGGGATGGGGATAGGTGCCGCAGCCCACGGTGCGGTCCGGTGGATTGCCAGAAACGAAAAATCCATAGGCGAGGTGACCAGAGTGATGCTGGTGGGGGCTGCGGTTACCGAATCCACCGCCATCTACTCCCTCGTCGTGGCGCTGGTACTGGTATTCGTTGTGTGACCGGGGTCGTATGTGCCCGGAAAACCTTGATGATCCTTCCGGCCGGGTGGCCTCAGCGGTGGTTTGGGGCGACAGGCAGGAAGTTATCCACGCTGGTGTTGCTTCTGCCGGAAAAACGGACATCTTGCCCTTGCCCACGCCGCAAGGCGGGCGAGACGCGCGCTCTCACGCCCGAAAAGACGGCAGCGGGCCGGAACGAGGCTCCAGGCCCGCGAGGTGTGTTTCCCGCGGCCACAGGGTGGATGAATCACGGATGGGGGCAAGATGTGTCTTCCAGCGGTGGGTATGCATTGCCGCGTTTGTGTGTCGAGGTATGGGGTCGGGTGAGGAATCGTTTCCGGGCCGAGGATGAGGATCGGCATGTGCTTAGAGGTGACAGCAATCTGAGAAGGAGGGAAGAGGAATGCCAATCGAAGGCGCAGATATCGTGAAGGCGGCAGCTTACGTTGGAGCGGGGATTGCCATGGGGCTCGGCGCCATAGGCCCCGGTGTGGGGGAAGGGATGGCCGCGGCGAAGGCATGCGAGGCCATCGGCAGGAATCCCAAGGAGGCGGGCCTGCTCACCAGGACGATGCTGGTGGGGCAGGCGGTGTCGGAATCCACCGGCATCTATTCTCTGGTGATCGCCCTGCTCCTTCTTTTCGTTGTGTGAGATGCGGCTGCGTTTCGGGGGGACCCCCGCAGTTCTCGGAGAAGGGAAGACGGACAAGGCGGGTGGCAGCCTGTCCGTGCAGGGGAGGGCGAATCGATGGAAGTAGTGCGCAATGTGGCGCTCATCAGCATCAATGGGACGCTCCTCGTCCAGTTGGGCTCGTTCCTCATCTTTCTTTTCCTCATCAATCGGTTGATGTTCCGCCCCTTGAGGCGTGTGATGGACGAGAGAAAGGAGCGGGTCCACGGTGCCGGTGAGCAGGTGGCGGCCATGAAGGAGCAGTTGGAGGAGCTCAAACGAGAACTGGACCGCCGGGAGCTCGCAGGAAGGAAAGAGGCCGCTTCCCTGCAAAATGCCCGGGAAAAAGAGGGTGCGGTGGAGGCCGATGCAACCATGGCCGCCGTCCTAGCAGAGATAGAGCGGCTCAAGGACCGGGCCGCCGAACGGATCCAACGGGAGATGGCCGAGGCGCGCGAAAGCATGGAGAAGGAGTCCCAAACACTCTGCGTTCACATTATGGAGAAGGTCCTGGACCGGAGGCTGGCAGGATGAAACCAATGCCCCCAAAAAGGTACCTGATTGCAGCCTGTATTGTGACGGCCGCGGCCCTCGTACTGCTGGAAGGCCAGGCCCTGGCGTCGGGGGGTGCCCGAGGCTGGAGAGGCACCTACGACACCGTCATGATGTGGCTGAATTTCGGGATCATCGTTTTTTTGGTGCTGCGCTACGTCAAGGCGCCGCTTCTGCGTTTTCTCGAGGGACGCAAGGAAGAGGTCTCCGAACAATTGAAAGCGGTGGAAAACCGGCGACGTGAGTTTTCCGAAAAGGTTTCCCAGGTCCATGCCGAACTCGAAGGGCAGGAAACGCATTTCCAGGAGTTGAAGGAAAGGGCTGTGGAAGCCGGCAGGAAACGCAAGGAGGAGATCATAGAGGAGGCAAAGCAGGACGCCCAGCGGATGATGGAGGACGCAAGGCTCAGGATCGAAGTCAGGCTTGCCGAGGCAAGGAGGAAATACAAGGCCGAGCTCATCGAGATGTCCGTTGCACGGGCCCTGGAGAGGCTGCCTTCGTTGATCTCGGCCCAGGACAACCAGAGGTTGGTCGAAAGATACCTTGATGCGGCGCTGGGCAAGTCCTCCTAGCCAGGGCTCGCCCCGCAATGGTTCGGCATGTTGATGCAGAAGGCGCATTGCGTCTGCTGCACTGATGATCGTGAGCCCCTCCCCGTTTGATCGGGGAGGGGTTTTTTGCTATGCGGCGTGGAAAACCACCTCTTCGCCCTCGGCATCCACCGTCACCAGGCTGTCCGGCGCGATCTTGCCTTCGAGAATCTCCATGGCCAGCGGGTTTTCGATCCGCTTTTGAATCACGCGCTTGAGAGGCCTTGCCCCGAAATGGGGGTCGTAGCCTTCCTTTCCCAGCAGATCCTTCGCGGCGTCGGTGAGCCGGACCCGGATCTTCTGGTCTTCCAGCCGCCTGGAAAGCCTCGACACCTGTATTTCGACGATCTTGCGAAGATCGTGGTCGGTGAGACTGTCGAACAGCACGATGTCGTCGATCCGGTTGAGGAACTCAGGCCGGAAGGTGGCCCTGAGGGCCTCGGTGACACGTCTTTCCATCTCCTTTCTCTCGGTGGTGCCCAGGTCCTGTATGTACTGGCTTCCCACGTTCGAGGTCATGATGACGATGGTGTTCTTGAAATCGACGGTCCTTCCGTGGCCGTCGGTCAAACGCCCGTCGTCCAGGATCTGGAGCATCACGTTGAAGACGTCCGGATGGGCCTTCTCGATTTCGTCGAACAGGATCACGGAGTAGGGACGGCGCCGGACCGCTTCTGTCAGGTACCCGCCTTCTTCGTAGCCCACGTAGCCCGGAGGCGCCCCGATGAGGCGGGAAACCGAGTGCTTTTCCATGAATTCGGACATGTCCACACGCACGATGGCCTGCTCGTCGTCGAAGATGAACTCGGCAAGGGCCTTGGCAAGCTCCGTCTTTCCCACCCCGGTAGGCCCCATGAAGATGAACGATCCTATGGGGCGGTTGGGGTCCTGGAGGCCGCTTCGGGCCCGACGCACCGCGTTGGAAACGGCTACCACCGCAGTCCTTTGGCCGATGACCCTTTTGCCCAGCCGGTCTTCCATCTGGAGGAGCTTGGCACGCTCGCCTTCCAGCATCTTGCTCACGGGTATTCCCGTCCACCGAGAAACCACTTCGGCCACGTCCTCGTCGTCCACTTCTTCCTTGAGCATCTTGCGGTCCTTCTGGAGTGCGTCGAGAGTCCCCTTGGCCTCCTCCAACTGCCTGTTGAGCTCCACCGCCCTGCCGTAGCGCAGCTCGGCCACCTTTGCCAGGTTGCCTTCCCTCTCGGCAAGCTGTTCCTCCACACCGAGCCTTTCCAGTTCTTCCTTTATGGTCCGGATGCGCGCAATGGCGTCCTTTTCGTTGTGCCAGTGGGCCTTCATCTCGTCCAGCTCTTCCCGCAGGGCGGCGGTATCCTCCTCCAGATGCTGGAGCCGTTCCTTGCTGGCGGGGTCCGTTTCCTTTTTCAGCGCCTCCTTTTCGATCTCCGCCTGGGTGATTCGGCGCTGCACCTCGTCGATCTCTGCCGGCATGCTGTCGATCTCGATGCGCAGCTTCGATGCGCATTCATCGATCAGGTCTATGGCCTTGTCCGGCAGAAACCTGTCGGTGATGTACCTGTGGGACAGGGTGGCCGCTGCCACGATCGCGGCGTCCGTTATGCGCACCCCATGGTGGACTTCGTACTTCTCCTTGAGGCCCCTGAGGATGGAGATGGTGTCTTCCACCGTGGGCTGATGCACCATGACCGGCTGGAAGCGTCTTTCCAGGGCCGCGTCCTTCTCGATGTGCTTGCGGTATTCGTTCAGGGTTGTGGCCCCCACGCACCGCAAGGTCCCCCGTGCCAGTGCGGGTTTGAGCATGTTGGACGCGTCCATGGCGCCCTCGGCAGCCCCGGCCCCCACGAGGGTGTGCAGCTCGTCGATGAACAGTACCACCTCTCCCTCGGCGCCCTCCACCTCCTTGAGGACCGCCTTGAGCCGGTCTTCGAATTCCCCTCTGTACTTGGCCCCCGCTATGAGGGCCCCCATGTCGAGGGCTACGAGGCGACGGTTCTTGAGGGTTTCGGGCACATCCCCCTTGGCGATGCGTTGGGCCAGTCCCTCCACGATGGCTGTCTTTCCCACACCCGGCTCCCCGATGAGAACCGGATTGTTCTTGGTCCTGCGGGACAGCACCTGGGCGATGCGACGTATCTCCTCGTCCCGTCCTATGACCGGATCGATCTTTCCGAGTCGGGCAAGGGCGGTCAGGTCCCGGCTGTACCGGTCCAGGGCCTGGTACTTCTCCTCGGGATTGGGATCCGTGATCCGTTGCGATCCGCGGATTTCCACGAGGACCTTGAGAAGGGCCTCCCGGGTGATTCCCAGGCGTGCCAGGATACGAGCAGCCGGCGCTTCCTCCCCTGCGCAGATGGCGAGCAGGATGTGCTCGAGGCTCACGTATTCGTCTTTCATCTGGGACGCCTCGGCAAACGCCGCGTCGAGGACGGCTTTTGCCTTGGAGGACAGGTAGCTTTCTCCGGTTGCCGCACCGGTGACGGCCGGCAATCGCTCTATGGCCTTGGCCACTTCGACGGCCACCGCGTCCGGAGAAACCCCGAGCTTGCGAAACATGGACCGGGCTATTCCCTCCTTGTCCGCCAGCATGGCGGCGAGCAGATGTTCCGGCTCTATTTGCTGCTGGTTTTTAGAAGAGGCCAGTGATTGGGCCTCCCGTACGAGCTCCTGTGATTTTATGGTGAATTTATCGAAACGCATGACGGCCTCCTTCTTTGGGCGGATAATCCATTTTATTGCCTCAAAGAATAAGCAGTTGCGTCCCTTTGTCAAATATTGGTATAAAGAACGCTTAGTTAGTCTCTATTCCCCACCCGGGGTTCTCTCGCCCGCGGACCGCTGCCCTGCCGACCGGGGGGAAGCGGTCTGTTCGACGCCGTGGCAAGGCCGGCATGCCATGGGGGACCTTCGTGACTGGAAAACCAGGAGCCGGGGAAAGGGGGTCGAGAGGAAACATGCCCTTGGAACCTGACACCATCACCCTAACCGTTCTCGGCTCCGGCACCTGTGTGCCCTCGTTGACCAGAAGCTCGTGCTGCCTGCTGGTGGAGACCGCGGGGCAGCGTCTTTTACTCGATCTGGGACGCGGGGCCATCCACAGGCTATTGGAGACAGGCGTCTCCATAGGGGAAGTCACGCACTTGCTCTTCAGCCATCTGCACCCGGACCACACGGGAGAACTGGTTTCCTTTCTCTTTGCCACCAAGTACCAGGGGGACCCCAGGCTCCTCCCATTGACCATCGTGGCCGCCAGGGGTTTTTCCGACTTCTACCGGGCCCTCCAGGGCGCCTACGGACGATGGATCGTGCTCGATGCGGGGATCATGGACGTGATCGAACTGGACAATCGGTATCCGGACAGGACCGAATGTGAAGGGTTCGCCCTGGAATCCCGACCCGTGGAGCACACGGATCGGAGCCTTGGCTTTCGCATCACCAATGGGGCCGGGCTCTCGGTTGTGTATTCGGGAGATACCGACTACTGTGAAGATCTGGTGCAGCTCGCCCGTGGCGCGGATCTTTTTGTCTGCGAATCGTCCTTCCCCGACGGGCGCAAGGTAGTGGGTCACCTCACGCCGTCGCTGGCGGGCAGGGCCGCACGGAGGGCAGGGGCGAAACATCTCGTGCTGACCCATTTCTACCCGGAATGCGAAAATGAAGATCTGGCGAAACAATGCCGGACCGAGTACGCGGGACCCCTGACCCTTGCCGAGGATCTGCTCCGGTTCCGTGTCTCTCCGGAAGGGACCATAATCGGATGACAGAGGACGGAGAGCTGGTGGATGGTGGATGATTGAGGAGGGACCGATGAATGACCCACAAGATACCTGCACGGGCTACTATCCGGTTTTGCTGGATCTTCGGGGAAAGAGGTGCCTCGTGGTGGGGGGAGGCGCCGTGGCGGTCCGCAAGGTTCGAGGCCTTCTCGGCGCCGGCGCGGATGTCACGGTGATCAGCCCCACGACCGATCCTCCCCTGGAGCGGTGGGGTGCGGAGGGCAGGGTTCGCCTTCGGCGGAGACATTACACAGCCGGTGAGCTGCGCGGTTTTTTTCTGGTCATAGGGGCCACGGACGACGAAGCCGTCAACGGGCGCATCGGTTCCGAGGCTCTGGCCGGCAATGTCTTGTGCAATATCGTGGACAGACCGAAGGCGTGCAGTTTCATCCTGCCCTCCATCGTGCGGCGCAGGGACCTGATCATCGCGGTGTCGACGTCGGGCAAGAGCCCGGCCTATGCAAAGCGCCTGCGCCGGGAGCTGGAGAAGCAGTACGGGCCGGAGCATGCGGTCCTTCTCGATCTCATGGGGGCCCTGAGGGGCAGGTTGCTCGCCGGTGACCACGCGCCGGAAGCCCACAAGGCCTTATTCGAGCAACTGCTGGATGGAGACCTTCTGGGCCTCATCCGGAAGGGAGACGCCCAGGGGATCGAGGGGCTGCTGTGCGAGGTGCTGGGTCGTGAGTGCAGGCTGGGGGATCTTTTCCCCTTCGATCCGGCACCACTCAAGGCCTTGGGCCCGGGTGCAGTGCCCCAGGGCAGCACACGAGGGGAATGATCCATGGACTATCTTTTTCACGCGGTCCTTGCGGCATATCTTCTGGGAACTGCGGGGTATCTTGGTTACGTGGTCACCCACCGTCCTGCGAGCCACAAGGCAGGGCACTGCCTTTTTGTCGCCGGCTTCCTGTGCCATACTGTGCTTTTGGTGGTCGATGGACTGCGCATGGGGCATATGCCCGTCCACGATCTGCGCTCCACCCTCTCCTTCGCGGCCTGGGCCCTTGCCTGTGTGTTCCTCGTGTTCCATGTCAGGTTCCGCCTCCTGGTGCTCGGGGCCCTGGTGGGGCTTGTGGTCTGCGTGGTGATGGCGGTCTGCCTTCTCGTGCCGGGCACCGACGTGGACAGGCAGGATCTTTTCAAGGGCTTCTGGATGGCGCTGCACATCGTAACGGTGTTCCTGGGCCAGGGGGCGTTCGTGCTGGCCGCGTGCGTGGCGGCTATTTACCTGGTGCAGGAACGTGCCATCAAGGCCAAGCGCCACGGGTTCTTCTTCCGCAGGCTTCCGTCCCTGGAAATCCTGGACAGGATGGGCTATGCCTGCATCGCCTTTGGTTTTCCCATGCTCACAACGGGAATAGCAGCCGGGTGCGTTTACGCCCAGATCGTCTGGGGACGATTCTGGAACTGGGACCCCAAGGAGGTGTGGTCGGGGATCACGTGGCTCGTGTATGCCGCGCTGCTCCACGAGCGCCTGGCGGCGGGATGGAGAGGACGGCGCGCCGCGGTCATGGCGCTGGTGGGCATGGGTGTGCTCCTGTTCACCTTCTTGGGCGTCAATCTCTTGCTGAAGGGACACCACGAGCAATTCACCAAGTGGTAACATGGATATCGTACTGGTAGGACTGAATCACAGGACGGCCCCGGTCAGGGTCCGGGAATGCCTGAACTTCGACTCCGAGGACGCGGCCAAGGCCCTGGAGCTTTTGAGACAGATTCCCGGTATCGCCGAAGTCATCCTCTTTTCGACCTGCAACAGGGTGGAAGTGCTCCTGGTGGCCGGGGACGGGAAGGGGGCCCTGGAAAGGACCAAAGACTTCTTGTCGGTTTTCAAGAGCGTTTCCCTCGAGCAGTTTGAGCAGGTCCTTTACGCACACACGGGTGATGACGCGGTACGGCACCTCTACCGTGTGGCCTCGAGCCTCGATTCCATGGTCGTGGGGGAGCCCCAGATCCTGGGGCAAATCAAGGATGCCTACCGGCTCGCCACAGCCAAGAAGACCTCCGGGCCCGTCTTGAACCGACTGCTGCACAGCAGCTTTTCACTGGCCAAACGGGTGCGCACGGAAACGGGGATAGGGGACCGCGCCGTTTCGGTGAGTTACGCCGCGGTCGAGCTGGCGCGCAAAATATTCGGGGACCTGGAGGGCAGAAAGGTGCTCTTGGTGGGGGCGGGAGAAATGGCGGAGCTTGCCGTGCAGCACCTTCTCAGAAACCGCGTGGGGGCCGTTTTCGTGGCCAATCGCACCTTTGAGCGGGGCATGGATTTGGCCGGACGCTTCAAGGGCACTGCCATCCGCCTCGAGGAGATCCCCATCCACCTGCAATGGGTGGATATCATCATCAGCTCCACGGGGGCGCCGGGGTTCGTGATCACGCCCCAGGACGTCAAGAACGTCATGCGGGCCCGCAAGAACAGGCCGTTCTTCTTCATCGACATAGCGGTGCCCCGGGATATCGATCCGGACATCAACAAGCTTCCCAACGCGTATGTATACGACATCGACGACCTCAAGGGGGTCATCGACGAAAACATGGACAAACGCCGCCAGGAAGCCCTGCAAGCAGAACGCATGGTGGAAGAGGGGGTTGTCCGTTTCCGCAAGTGGATGGAAGGACTGGAGGTGGTCCCGATCATCGTCAGCATCAGGAGCAAGATGGAGGGAATCCGACAGGCCGAGTTGAAGAGGACCTTTCAGGATCTCAAGCACCTTTCGGAAAACGATCGACAGGCCATCGACAGATTGACCGTTTCTCTGGTGAACAAGGCCCTTCACGATCCCATTCTCTTCCTGAAAGGACGCGGCCAGCACCAGGCGAAGAAATCCCTGTATCTGGATATCGCCCGGGCCATCTTCCACCTAAACGGGAATTGACGATTTGAGATTGCGGGTCTATGTGCCCTCTGTCTTGCGCGAGAGTACCGAGCCCGTGTGATGGCAAACAAACCAACCGAAGTGGGAGGCAGGTGTGAAGAAGACGGCATTTCTATTTCCGGGCCAAGGCTCGCAGGTTGTGGGAATGGGGCATGACCTTTATCAGGAGTACGATTTTGTCAGGGACATCTTCGATATGGTGGACGATATAACCAAAATCTCCATTTCAAGGCTCTGCTTCAAGGGCCCCATGGAGGAGCTCACCCATACGGTCAACCTGCAACCTGCGGTCACAGCGGTGAACCTGTCCTGTTTCCTGGCCATGGCACGCCAGGGTGTGGAGCCGGACGTGACGGCCGGGCACAGCCTCGGGGAGTACAGCGCCCTTTGTGCGTCCGGAGTGCTCACTCCGGAGGAGACCCTGCGGCTTGTTTTCAAACGCGGCCGGTTGATGCACCGCGAAGCGGAGCGTCACAAGGGAGTCATGCACGCGGTGATGGGTCTTGACATGGAATCGGTGAGGGAGGTGGTTCGGCAAGCACAAAGGGAAGGGGTCGTTTCGGTCGCCAACCACAACACGGCAGAACAGATCGTCATCACCGGCTCTGCCGGGGCGGTGAAAAAGGCTGCGGAGCTCGCAAAGGAGAAAGGAGCCCGATCCGTGGCACTGCAGGTGAGCGGCGCCTGGCACAGCGAGCTCATAAGGGGAGCGGAAGCCGAGTTCAACGAGTATCTGGCCGCCTTCGATTTCCGAAGGCCCGGCAAGCCTGTGGTGATGAATGTGACGGGCCTGCCCTGTGAAGACCCCCGAGAAATGAAGGAAATCATGTGCCGGCAGCTTTGCAGCCCGGTATGCTGGTACGACTCGGTCCTCGCCATGCACGGAGACGGGGTCGAGGTCTATGTGGAAGTGGGTCCCAAAAGGGTCCTGTCCGGAATGCTGAAAAAGATCCTGCCCGATGACCCCTCCCCCCAGGTTCATAATGTGGACGGCATGAAGGGTCTTGAAGCCTTTTTGCGGGCCCTGGGATGATCACATCGTCCAGGAGCCGGTGGGCAAAGGCGTGGGCTTCACCTTGTGTGGCACGGGTGGTGCCCTTCTTCTGAGAGGTTTTTGATTGCTTGTTTCTACGCATCCACATCACAGCATCCGTCGGACCCATGGAGTTCCAGATGATGTTTTCGGCAAGGCCGGAGGCCGGGAGGCATATTGTAATATGTCGGCGACCGATGATGCGGCCAAAGACACTATCTGCAAGGCGTGCAGTGGAATGCACGCTATGCGGCCCTTCCCTCGGGAGGGGGATTTACCTCTTGACGAGCGCCGCGAAGCGCTCCTATAATGGTTGCGCTTTCGGTGGGTCTCCTTTAACAATTTGATAATGCTGTGAAATTGTCATGATTTTTCTTCCTTTTTCCAAGACCACCGACAGGCAAAGGGCGTCTCAGGGGTGGGCAGCGGCGAGAAGGCCCACCTCTCATCGCCTGATCCCCCATCCCTCAATCCCCATAGATGGAGGTTTTCATGAACAGGGCAGCTCGATTCTGGGTCTCTTTTTGTCTCATTTTGACAGGGTCGCTGATATTCCAGCACCAGGCTCTTTGCCAGAACGCCCATTTACTGGAAGGGATCCAGCAATACCGGCAGGAGAACTATGAGGAGGCCATAGAAGCCCTGACCAAAGCGCGGAAGGAAGAACCCCGATCCTCCACGGCGGCCTTTTTCCTGGGGCTTTCCTACAAGCAGGCGATGGATTACCCGAAGGCGGCGGAGCATCTGAGAGACGCGGTGACCTTCACCCCACGGATCAAAGAGGCGCTGGTGGAGCTGGTGGAGGTGCTCTACCGGCTGCCCGGACCGGAAGGCCTCCAGGAAGCCAAGAAGTGGATCCAGGTGGCCGAACAAGAGAGTGTGTCCCCTCCCAATACGGCGTTTCTCAAGGGCATGGTTCTACAGAAAGAGGGAAAACTCGCCGATGCGGTAAAGGCCTTCGAAGAGGCCAAGTCCCTGAATCCCGACATGGCCCAGTCGGCCGACCTGCAGATCGCCTTGTGTTACATGAAAGACAGGGACCTCAAGAAGGCCAAAGAGCGGCTCCAGGCGACCATTCTGCGCGATGCGGAAACGGACCTTGCCAGTTTCGCGCGGCAGTACCTGGACATGGTGCAAAGGACCCTGGAGGCGCAAAAACCTCTTCGTTTCTGGCTCAGCGCATTCGCACAATACGACACCAACGTGGTTCTCAAACCGACCGAAGGATCCCTCGCCCCCGGGGTGACCGATGAGGAAAGCCCCGTTCTCAACAGCCTTTTCAGGGCCACCTACACGCCCTTTCTCAGAGGGCCTTGGCTTTTCAGTGCCAATTACGCCCTCGTCTCCCGTGTGCACGGCAACAACGGCAGCAGCCATGACTCCCTGTCCAACGTCCTGTCCGTGTCGCCGGGCTACAATTTCGGGGACAAGACCTTGAACCTTGCCCTGAATTACAGCCACGCCCTGGTCAAGAGTCCCTCCTACGAAGCCTACGTGGACTCCATAGGCGCAGGCCTGCTCTTCAGGACCCTCCTGAACCCCACCCATATCCTGGAGGTTTACGCGGGTTCCAACTGGAGCGACTACAGGCAGCCCCCCCTCATACCCGAAGAAGACCGGGACTCCGGTGGGTGGGAGGGCTATGTGAGCTGGATATGGCTGTTCAAGAAGGATGCTTTTTTCAACCTGAGATACGGTTACGGCGACACCAACACCGAGGGTTCCAACTGGGACAACCAGGGATACCGGTTGAGCCTCAGTACGATCGTACCGTTGAGGGAAAGGCTGCGTCTCCAGCTCAGCGGGGAGGCATACTTTCAGTTCTACGACAACGCGCACAGCGTGTTCGGGGCCGAAAGGGACGACCAGACCTACCAGGCTTCGTCGGGCGTTACCTGGGAGTTTTTCAAGAACACGAACTTGATTGTGCAGTACACGAAAACCAGGGCAGACTCCAACATCGGCATTTATGACTACGAGCGGGACCTTTACAGCGCGGGCCTGGAATACAGGTTTTGAAGCACAAGACTAGGCGCCTTCAGGAGCGGCACCGCACCGCGGCACGTTATGGAGCATTTCACCGCGTGCATGTGACCCGATTCATTGCCTGTGGGGCGTTGGCTTGATATCGAAGAACCGGTAGGAAGGGCGTACACGACGCACCGCACTGTGAGGCTCGGAAGACCGGTTCGCCTGCTCGTTGCACGGAAACGGCAACCCGGCCACGCAGGTACAGAGAAACCGGATGCCCCGGGATGTGGTACGGGGACATCCGCCCGTTGCATGGAACGGCGGAGCCTCCATGGTAGCGGTGCAACCCGGGCTGGAATACGGAGGAACAGCATGAAAAAGTTATTTGCCTGCATCGTTTTCCTGGCGCTGGCGATCGCGCTGCCGGCAGTTTCGCAGGCGGCGCCGGTGGGCAAGTTCACTTACGTGAAGGGAGGCGTGGATGTCACCAGTCCCGGACAAAGTGCCCGGCCGGTGGAGGTGGGAGACGAGGTGAGCGTGCAGGACATCGTGCGCACCAAGAGCGGGGCCAAGGCGGAGGTGACCTTTCACGACGGGAACATCCTGCGCCTGGCGCAGAACAGCCGGGTCAAGATCGATGCGTACAGCGTGGGAGAGGACGGCACGGACAGTCTCCTGCGACTGTTCCGGGGCAAGGTGCAGAACCTTGTCAAGTCGTTTTTCGGCCGCAAGAGGGACCGTTTTGAAGTCCGCACACCCACGGCGGTTTGTGGGGTGAGGGGCACCGATTTTTTCACCTACTACCAGGACGGCGTCAGCGGTGCGGCTTTTAAGGAGGGCCGGGGCTATGGGTACAGCGTGGGAAGACCCGCAGACGTGAAGACCATCGAGGCGGGCCAGGCCATGGTGGTCACCAGCGCGGATATACCTCCCGTGGTCAAACCTGCGACGGATCTGGAAATTGGGCAGCACACCGAGGACACCCGGAGGGAAGAGGAACAAGGGGGCGGAGAAGGCGGTGAGGGTGGAGGCGCAGGCGGCGGAGCGGGAACCACGACAGGTGTCGGGGGCACAACGGATATCCTATCCGGTGGCGCTCCCCCACTCGGTGGGTCCGGCGGCCCCTCTGTGCCGAGCACCCAGATCATCCCCATGGGTCCTGTGATTCCGCGCGAGATTCCTTTGCTGCCTCCGCCCGTGGAACCCGGCGGCCCCACCATCGACGGAAGGATACGAGGGGGGCTGGACGGGAGGGTCCAGAAGATCGCCTACGACTTCAGCCCCTCAAAGGTGGAGGAGAACTTGAAGCTGTGGCTGGAGGGGACCTACGAAACGGACCCGGCACAAGACTGGGCCGCGCAGGTGGCCGGGCGCACAGTCCAAGGTTCTGCGACGGGCTATTTTCTGGGAGACATGACGGGCCACCTGCTTGACGATGGGCAGTTTGCCGCAGAGATAGGGACCCGGTTCCTGGGCATCCGGCACCTGGGGACTTTCCAGGGAGATCTTAAGGGAGATTACGGCGGCGGGATTTGGAAAGGGGAGTCGCTCGGCACGTTGACCCAGCAGCCGTTGCAGTATGTGAGCGTTTTTTCCGACAGCGTCTCTAAGCAGATGGGCGGGCTTTTGGGGGGAACCGAGTCCCTGTGGGGAGAGGGTTCTGTGCCGGTCACCGCCATGGGCCTGCGAGACGATCAGGGCCGTGCCGTCTGGGCGGGTGCGATCTACAGCCACAATTACGCCACGGGTAAAGACACCACCTACGAAACGGCACCCGGCGCCTACCGTGGATACCTGAGCGGGGTCCAGTCGGGTACGGCCGGCGCGGGGACCTACCAGATTGTGCCCGATTACCAGGGTGGGCAGGACATCACCGTTACCGCCCGAATCGGCAATACCGGCGACATGACCGCGGTGGGGGTGGAGGTGCGGCTTCCCGAAGGATGGACGTATGTGGGCACGCAGGGCCTGAATACCCCCGACAACGTCAAGGTCAGCGCAGCGGGAAACGTGGAATTCGTCTGGTTCAACATACCCGAGGGGCCCATCGACTTCACCTATACGCTGCGGGCACCCGAGAGTGCCACGGGGAGCGAGTCCATCACGGCGCTTGTCCGGTATCGGGGCCAGGGAGATGAGATGATCGTGGCCCTCGGACCCCCTGGTGAGATCCTTACCGGCGATGTGGTCGCGGTGTACGTGGACCCGTACGGGAAGGCGGGCTATTTGTACGGTGAGGGTTTGGAGGGAACCGTGGATTCCCAGACAGGCGGGTTCGGTTTGAGCGGGTTCCTGCAAAAGGGGACAACCACCGTGGACACCGGGATCCTGCCGGAGAGCATGGTGGGCTCCACGCTTTCCATGGATTATCCGCTGCCGGCTATCGGGAACCTCACCGTCGGGGGCGCCATCGATGCCGGTACTTCCTCCATGGAGCGGATGGTGGGCCTGGAGACGGTGAGCGGAGGCAGGACACTCAGCGTCTGGAACGTGACGTCGATGGGAGGGATTTACGCCAACCCCCAGGACCTCGGCTCGTGGTCGGGGATGTACGGCCGCACGGCCACCATCGCGGGCGCAGCGGGCACGTCGCCCTTTTACATGCTGGGGGACATAACCGGCACCGACGATTTCCAGGGAGCAGTGGGGATAGAGGGAACCCTTACCTCCCTTGACCTCGCGTACCTGGGGACGGTCGCATTGCGGTACAGGGGGACGTACGATCCGGCGGGCAACTTCCAGGCGGGGGGGGGCGGCACCTACACACTGGATCCGCTCGCCTATTCCGGTTTTTGGGGCAGTGAACAAACCGTGGGGGGAAGCCTCCTTTCGAATGCCCACGGCACCATGACGGTGGTGGGAGCCGAGTTCGGATTGCTCGGCGAGCGTCTCGCCCCCTGGGATTACCGAACCTCGGAACTTTTTGCCATGGGAAGCTACGTGGACACGGGCGGGGAGCAACGGTACCTGTGGAACACGCCGGTTGTGGCATTCGACCCGGATGATTACCACAGCGGCCTTGCCGGATTTACGGGCGGCTTTTGGCGAAAGGGCACGCAAAGCTACGGGGGGGACCTGGAAGGCCTTGGGGTCGCCATCTACATGACCCGCGAGGGAGGGGCCGGTCTTCTCGGCACGGAGAGCGGAATTTCAGGGTTTCACTACGACGGGCCTTCCATGTGGTCCGCCCAGGGGATATGGACCAGGAACGAGCGGGTCAGCGTGGAGAACCCGCAAACATTCCACATATTCGACGGCACCATGGATGCAGGGTTTGCCGGAGGTTTCGACGGCGCCGGAATGATCCTCGGCGGGTCCGAGAGCGGCTATACGAGTTTCTTTTATTCCGCAGCCGACCAAACCAGCCTCCCGTTCGGCATTTACAACCTGCGGGTGGGAAACGACAACACCTTTGAAGGGGCCCCTGGGGGGCAGGTCCAGTGGTCCGCCGCGGTGGGAGGCCGGGGGCGATTCGACTACGAAAGCCAAGAAGGCTACTGGTTGGCAGAGGCGACGGGCACCTGGTACGAAGAGCAGGGAGAAATCACGGGCGCTTTGGCAGGTACCTACCTGACCCGAAGCCACAAGGGTTCCCTGACTGGTTCGTTTGAGGGGATAAGCGATCTTGGCGCAGGGGGCTCGGGCACGTGGATCGGCCAGAGTCTCGGGGCTTTTGAAGGTGAGCCCCTAACGTTTTCCGCGAACATCTCCCAGGGTTACTTCCTCACCGATCTTTGGGGCATGACGAAGCAGGGAAGCCTGTGGGGGCTTCTCGGGGGGACCGGTTCCTTTGCCGTCGAAGGCGGCGCACCCTTGATCGGCATCGGAGAATACGACAAGGACAACAATGGTCCGCTTTTCGGGGCCTCCATCGACGGCACGTACGGCGCAGACGGGAGCTTCGTGGGGTTTGCGGGCGGTCGTCACTGGGCGTCCGGGTATTCGCTACCGTTGTCCGTCGTGCCGGACGGCATCGGCGAACTCTCGGGCAGAATGCTTGCCCTTTACGGTGAGCCCGGCGCGGAAATCGGCTTCCTCACCGGAGATCTTGTCGGTACCTCCCATACCGCTTTGGGCATGTGGCATTTGTCGGACCAGGGGAGCTCTGTCTCGGCCTCCCCGGATTTGAACGGCCGGCCGGTGGACGGACGGATCGGGGGAGATGTCGCCGGAACGATCACCGGCCTGCGAAGTGAGCACTTCATGGAGGACGGGGCCGGCTTCCTCTGGGGATTGGAACTCGTGGGGTTCGAAGGCTCGTTTGCGAGCAATCCTGCGGCAGACTGGCGCGGGGTCTTTGGAGGTGTGGAACAAGACGAGGGGGGGCCCACCTACTTTCTGGGGGATATCCGGGGAACGGGCGTATCGCCCGAGGGGCGGTTCCGGGCCACTCTTACGGAGACGATGTTCCTGGACCGCTGGTTCTTGGGGCATTTTTCCGGGGAGATGGCGGGGGCCCTCTCGGGCAGCGGCTGGAAGGCCGTGGCCTTGCAGCAGGGAACCGTGACCCCCCTTGCCTTGAGCGGGACCATCGGGAACGGTTCCTTTTACCGCTTTGTGGGCGGCGTGGAGCAGCAGGGGACCCTCGAAGGGCTTATGGGCGCCACAAGCCCCTTTGACTACGGCACCGGGCCGATGGCGGCCCTGGGCACCTACCAGGGGGGGGAGACCGGGCTTCAGTTTGGCGCGAAGGTCGACGGCGCCTTCCGGGAGGGGGGCAAGTTCTTGGGTTTTGTCGGCGGACAGTGGGGTCCTGATTTGGTGCAGGGAACCTACCAGGACGTGCCGGACCCCGTACCGGGCCATAACATGACCGTGACCGCCCACATAGGCAGCACCCAAGGGATCACCGCACTGGGAGTGGAGGTGCAGCTTCCCGAGGGATGGACCCTGGCCACTGTGGAAAACCCCTCGGCCTCGGTGGGAGGGAGCACCCCGCCCGACAACGTGAAGGTGCTTGACAACGGAAGACTCGAGTTCGTCTGGTTCAACCTACCCTCTGGGCCCATCGATTTCAGTTACAGCGTCAGCGTGCCCCAAGACGCGGGCCCGGACGACTGGATCGCCGCACAGGTGCGGTACCGTCGTCTCGGGGAGGAAATCGTCGAGCAGATGCATTCGGTGGATTCTTTCCAGGGGGAGGTGGCCGGTGTGTTCCGGGACGCCGAGGGGAACATGGGATTTGTCTCCGGAGAGCTTTACGGCGCCATCGAGTCTTCCATCGGGATGTTCCAGTCGGAAGGGGGAAGCTTTCTCACTTCTTCCGAGAGCCTGTACGGTGCGGGCATCTACGGGAGGATGACCGGGGGCCTGGAGGGGGCCTGCCACTTTATGAAGGGAAGTGTCCTTTCTCCCGCGGGCAATCCCAACGCGGGCCTGTGGCTGGGGCTTCTCGAGGGAGACCTGGGGTCTGCCCCCACAGCAGGCTGGTCGGCCAAGGTGGGAGGGACCCTTTGGGAAGAGGCCGTTCTCAACGGAGAAAGGGTGCCTCTGGAAGCCTTCGGCCTGAGCGGCGAAGCATACGACGCGAGCTACCCGTCGACCGTCTTTTTCCTTGGTGACATGAAGGGGGAGGCCTTTTCCGCAGACACCTTTGCCGCGCAGGTTGATGCCGTCCGTTTCATGGACGCCCGGTACATGGGTTCTTTCAGCGGCGAGCTTTTGGGGGTGTACAGCGACGGTTGGTGGAAAGGCGCGAGTCTTGGAAGTTTCACACGGGATCCTCTCGGCTTCGCCGCTGGGTTCTCGGCCGGCGATTTTTATGGCCGGCTGGGAGGCACGGCCTCCTTGTGGGAAGGAAGCGGCGTGGCGGCTACGGCGTTGGGCGCGTACTGGGGTTACGAAACCAGGGCCACCTGGCTCGGCCCGGTCCACAGCCAAAATGCCGTCACCGGTCTTGCCACCACCTATGAGGAGAAGCCCGGTGCCTTTTTCGGGTACCTGGGCGGGGTGCAGGGCCCCCAGCAAGTCCTGTCGGGCACGGGGAGCTACCACGTGGTGCCGGCCTACCAGGCCGGGGGCGATGCGAGGGTCCACGCACGGATAGGCAACCCGGGCGACTTGACGGCCCTGGGGATGGAAGTGAACCTGCCGGAGGGCTGGACCCTTTCCTACAGCTCCCAGCCGGCGGATGCCTTTGCAGGTCCCCATCCTCCGGACAACGTGAAGGTGCTCGCAAACGGCGATCTGGAGCTTGTCTGGTACAACATACCGGAAGGGGCCATCGATTTCGATTATCGGCTCAAGGTATCCGAGGGGGCCGGTTCGGAGGCACCTCTAACGGCGCAGATCCGGTACCGGACACTCGACGGTGAGATGGTAGAGGTCCTGGGTGCCCCGGATATGGAGGGAGGACTGGTGGCCCTCTACGTGGACCCGGACGGCGGGGTGGGCTATTTGAAGAGCGAGCAGTGGAACGGCAGCCTCTACGGGCAATTGGGGATGTTCGAAATGGACGGGATCCTCAAGAGGGCCCCCATGGGGCAGACGGGGCAGGACCCCGCGAGCCTGGCCGACGCCCTGATCTACCCGGATTACCCGCTGCCTGTTTTCGGCACCGTTGAAGCGGGCGGTTCCATGGGACCGGGCGATTCGTACAGCACCATGCTTGCGGCCCTAAAAACCGACGATGGCAAGAGGGTCCTGGGGGTTTGGGGTGTCGAGACGCAGTACGGAAGCTACACGAACCCCGGCAATCGCACTTCCTGGTCCCAGGTGTACGGACAGAGCGGCTGGGGTATGACCCCTGACGGTCTGAGCACACCCGTGTACCAGTTGGGGGATGTGTGGGGGACCGATGACCTGCAGGGAAGGACCCGTATGGTCGGCACGCTCACATCCCTCGACCTATCCTATCTGGGCACCATGGACCTTTCGTACGGGGGCACCTACGACGCCTCGGGGGTTTATGGGAGCGTGGGGCAAGGGACCTACACCCTGGATCGGCTGGCCTTTTCGGCCATGCTCACCGATGGGGCCTTTTTCGGATACTCCGAGGGCATACAACCCTACGGGAGCCTCGATGGGATCCTCGGAGGAACGGCTCCCCTCCTGGTGGGAACCCCGTCTTTCTTGGCTCTTGGCTCCTTTTCCGGGGGCGATGGGGGTGCTTTTTTCGGCGGGCGCCTGGAGGGAACCTTCGACAAGGACGGCGTCTTCAAGGGATTTACGGCCGGCGCATGGGGGGCGGGAGCCCCCAACGACGTGGACGGGAAAGTGGTGGCGGTCTATCGGCAGGCCGACGGTTCGGTAGGATTCCTGAGCGGGGGATACGAGGGGAGGTACCACGCGGGACTTTCCCTTTGGGAGCTGCTGCGGGACCGGAGCACCCTGGAGTCTTCGGTCGGTCTTCCCACCGGAACGATCGATGCACGCATCGGCGGGGGTCTGAAGGGGAGTCTTACCGGCATGACCGGTTGGACCACTGCGATGGCGAAGGGCGGGGAGCCCCACTGGGGTGAGCGGATCGGGCTGGTGGAAGGTTCATGGGAGAGCAATCCCCAGTCCGAGTGGTGGGGAATGATCGGGGGGGTGGAAACGGACGGTCAGGCCCCCGCGTATTTCTTGGGCGAGATTTACGGGTCGGCCGTTTCCGATGACGGGGAGTTTTCGGCCCATCTGTGTAACGTGACGTACCTCAACCCCTTTGTCATGGGGAGATTCCGGGGAGACTGGGTGGGGTATTCCACCGGGCAGGGCGCCAAGATGGCGGGCTTCGGCCTGTGGGAACAGGAAGCCCTTGCCCACGTGAGCGGCCTGAGCGCGTACATTTCGGATTACCATGGGGTTTCCGGCGCGCTGGCCGGGTATGTGGGCGGTACGCAATCTGTCTGGTCCCAGGGGTATGGAGAGGTCTACGCCCTGGGCAAGATCACCCACCAAGGCAGCGGCAGCATCTGGCAGAGCGAGCTGCGCAGCGAGAACCTGGATACGGGCAAGGACACCACCCGGGAGTCTGTGCCGGGAGCTTACAGGGGATGGACCTTCGGCACACACAATCAGCCCGACGGGGTCACCGCCTATCACGAGGTCGCCCAGGGTCAAAGCGCCACCCAGGGGACGGTGACGGCCCAGATAGAAGGGACCACCGGAGTCACGGCCGTGGCGGTTACCGTGGAGCTTCCCGCCGGGTGGACCCTGTCCTTCTCGATCCATCCTTCCGAGGCAGTGGGAGGGACCAACCCCCCGGACAACGTGAAGATCACTGCGGATGGGAAGGTGGAGTTTGTCTGGTTGAACGTTCCTCAAGGTAAAATGGATTTCACTTACGCCGTACAGGCCGAAGGCGGAGTCTTCGGCGGCATGCCCGCTGCTTTTGTCCAGTACCGCCGTGCGGGTGGGGAGATGGTCGCGACCATGGTTCCGTTCGGTACGCCGGAAAGAAAGGCCTTGCTGGAAGGGCAGATGGTGGCGCTGTACGTGGACCCCGATCGGAAGGCAGGTTTCCTGCTCAGCGACGATCTGGCCGCAGAGGTGGATGGGGATGTGGAGATGTTCCAGATGGAAGGAACCATCCGCCTGGAAGAAATGGCCGAGAGTGTCGAGGTGGCCCCCGAGGCCCTTGCCACGAGCCTCGTGTACCAGAGCACGGTCACGGGATCGGGAACGGGGCGGTTCGAAGGCGGGGGCGACATACGGGTCGAAACGCAGCAAGACGAATCCCTTTCCATCGCCGGCCAGGATTGGGGGATATGGAGATCCACCCAAACCGGGACCTACACCGGTCCTTCCTCCGACAATTGGAGCGCGGTGCTCACGCGGCAGGGTCAGTCTTTGAGCCGGTGGTCCCTGGCGGAAGGCTCCCGCTGGTCTGTGGAGGAAAGGACCCTGGAGGCGAAGGTGGCGGGGGCGTGGGTGAGCTGGCAGGACGCGGTGACCGGTGTGGCGGGAGGCAAACTCAAAGGGACCTTTGACGCGGACCGGTTCACCTGGGAGGCCGTGGCAGGGGGCGGGTGGCTCGAAACCCGCAGGTTCCTCGAGATGGCGGGGAAGATCCCGGGTACTGCCAACCTGAAGGCCCTGGAAGCCCTCGACATTCCGTGCGTCGAGATTGGGCGGGCCAGCCTTGCCGGCAGCAGCGAGGTGATGCAGGTCCGGATGAACGACGTGACGTTTTTCGCTTACTCCACGGGCGCCCGTGGACAGATCTGGGCCACCCCCGACGTTTCCGGCACGTTCAGCGCCACGCCGAACATCGGCCACACTGTGGGGCTCAGCGGAGGGGGCCTCAATGCCGACTTTGCCGTCCAGAGGTGGGACAGCAATGTGTGGGGCGCCGGTGTGGACGGCTCGGGTGTCCTCAACCGCACCGACGTGGGCGGCACGACGAACGTCCAATTCCAGGGGGCCGCTGCGGGGCAGTACATGGGCACCGATTCGGGGAGCTTTTCGGGGACCGGTTCCGGAGTGGTGACGACGAGTAGCGGTCAATAGTAGCGAGTCTGTTGAAAGGGGGAGGCACGGGGTTCCTTGGCGGGGGCTTTGGGTGCCTCCCTCTTTTTTTTGAGCCCATGGTTTTCCATGTTCATCGGCAAGGGCACTGAGGCGTTATGGACAAGACACCAACCGGAGAACACACACCGCACGGGAGGAGAGGCCCCATGAAGAGATCCGCTGTTTTGTGCGCACTGTACCTTGGCACCATGGTCCTTCTGGCCATGGGGACCGCATGCGGCGCCAATGTCAAGATCGGAGTCGTGGACACCAAGAAGATCATGAACGAGTCCAAGGCGGTCCAGGAGGCGAGGAACATCCTGATGATGGACCTGAAGGCCAAGAGGGGGGTGCTCAAGGCCCGTGAGGATCAGATCCGGGCCATGGCTGAAGAGATCAAGAGCGCCTACAAGGACATGTCGGACGCGGAAAAGAAGGAAAAGGAGGGACAGCTTGCCAAGGAGATCAAGGAGCTCCAGAGACTGCGTACCGACTCGGATGAGGAGTTGAGGAAAAAGGACCTGGACCTGGGACAGAAAGTGCTGACCGAGGTCCGGGCCATCGTCGAGGAATACCTTGTGAAGAACAAGTACACGGTCATCGTGGAAAAAAGCGTGGTGGTGGCCTTTGACCAGGTGATCGATATCACCGACGACATCATCAAGCTCTACGACTCGAAGAAAAAATAGGCGTCGCCCCGGCTGTGCGACCACCCCCGTTCACGGGTCTTTCAGCAGAGCGCGAATAGCCGAGAGTTGGAGGTAGATCTCTTCGAGAAGGTCCGAACGGTTCACCGTCGTGTCGTCGGTCTTACGGGCCCTGTCCTGTTTCAAGTACTCCCTGGCGCCGGGGATGGTGTATTTGCGCTCGTAGAGAAGCTCGCGGATCTTGAGGATCGTCTCGACGTCCTGCCGGCGGTACAGCCTTTGTCCTGAGCGGGTGCGTAGCGGGCTGATCTGGTGAAACTCGGTCTCCCAGAAGCGCAGGACGTAAGCCCTCAGGCCTGTGAGGGAGCTGACTTCCCCTATCTTGAAATAGCGTTTATCCGGAATGACGACCTTTGGGGGCTCATGCATCGGTCTCGCGTGCCCTCCATGGGCTTGGGCAAACCCTGCCACCCGGCAAGGCCGGGGGGAGAGAACCGCCGAGCCTGGAGTCAGCCCTGGGGGAGGGTGGCGTGGAAAGTGCGCACCAGTTCCCCTGTGATCCTCTCGTGGAGCCGGTTCACCTCTAAATCTTCAAGGGTCTCTTCCTGGGATTGGTAAACGATCCGGAAAGAGACGCTTTTTTTCCCCGACGGGATGGGGTCTCCCTGGTACACGTCGAAAATGTGAAGCGATTGGAGCCACCTCTCTTCCAGGCCCTTGACATGGCGCAGCACCGCATCGGTTGCGAACGATGCGTCCAGGATGAGGGTGACGTCCCTGGTCGTTGCGGGAAAGCGGGGCAACGGTTTGTAGTCCACAGTCTCAGGAACTGCGGCCAGGAGCCTTTCCAGATCCAGTTCCAGCAGGAATGGGGGCTGATTGCATTCGAAACGCTCGAAAACCTCCCGGCGTACCTCACCGAGCCATCCGATCTCTTCACCGCCTTTCCGAATGCCGGCGCCGTAACCGGGACGCAGGTACCGGGAGGGGCCGGCGGAGGGTTGGGTGAAGAAGACCTCCTCTATCTTGAGGGTCTCCAAGAGGGAATCCGCAACCCCTTTGATGTCGTAAAAATCGCACGGCGTCTCCTTCCAATGCCATGACGACTCGTCCCTGCTTCCTGTCCAGAGGGCACAGAGCATCTCCCTTTCTTCGGGGAGCTCTTCGACCTGCCTGGCGATGAAGACCTTCCCTATTTCGAATAGCCGCAGGTTCCGGTTCTGCTGCCGCAGGTTCCGGGACATGGCTTCGAGCAGGCACGGGGTGAGCGATGTGCGCATCACGGCCTGGTCTTCGGTAAGGGGGTTGAGGATGGCCAGGGCCTTTGTACGAGGGTCCTCGGGGGGTAGCATGAGACGATCCGGAGCGTCTGCCCGGGTGAAGCTGTAATTGACGGCTTCCATGAACCCCAAACCGACCATGTGGCGGGAGAGACTCCTTCTGAAAACCATGAGCCGGCTGGGCGGTGTCGACTCCGCGGGAAACAGGGGCGAGGTGGTGGGAATGCGGTCGTAGCCCCACAAACGGGCCACTTCCTCCACCAGGTCGATGGGCTTGTCAACATCCACACGAAAGGTGGGAGGAAAGACGCGTACCCTGTCCTGATCCAGGATCTCGGTCTCCATGGCAATGGCTCGAAGGAGCTGCACCATTTGGTCTCTGCCAAGGCAGGTGCCCAGGATCCGGTTGGTTTTTGCTGCGCTCAGCACGATTTCCTTCTTGGAAAGGGGCAGGGGGTTAGCGTCGATGGCTCCTTGGGCGAGGGTGCCCCCGGCCACCTGGAGCATGATCTGGGCGGTCCGGTCCGCGGCGCGGATCACGCCGTCGGGATCCACCCCCCTCTCGAAACGATGGGACGCCTGGGTGTTGTAGCCCAGGGCCTTGGCCGTTCTGCGGATGCACCGGGGGTTGAAGTGAGCGCTTTCGATCAGTACGTTGCGGGTGGCGTCGGAAATCTCGGAGTTCAAACCGCCCATCACACCGGCAAGGGCCACCGGCTTTCGGCCGTCGCAGATCAGGAGGGCCTGCGCGGAAAGTCGCTTTTCCTGGCCGTCCAGGGTGACGAAAACCTCTCCTTCCCTGGCCGAGCGCACGACGATCCGGTGCTCCTCCAGCCGGTCGAAGTCAAAGGCGTGCAGGGGTTGCCCGGTTTCCATCATGACGAAATTGGTCACGTCCACCACGTTGTTGATGGGTCGCAGACCCACGGAAAGCAGTCGGTCCTGGAGCCAGAAGGGAGAGGGACCCACCCGCAATCCCTGGAGGACCCTGGCGGCATAACGGGGGCAATCGTGGGGCGCCTGGATGGTGACGGAGGTGAGCTGCTCGATGGGAGGACCGCTGCGGGGAAGCTCCACGTTCGCAGGCGTCACTGCGGCTCCTGTTATGGCCGCCACCTCCCTGGCCACTCCCAGGATGCTGAGGCAATCGGCCCGGTTGGGGGTGAGGCCTATTTCAAAAACCGGGTCGGAAAGTCCCATGGCCGTGGAGAGCGCCTCGCCCACCCGGTAAGAAGTCGGAAGCTCCATTATCCCCGCCGTGTCCGCGCCGAGGCCCAATTCGGCCTCACTGCAAAGCATGGCCTCGGAGGTCACCCCGCGGATCACCCCGGCCCGCACCGTGGCTCCACCCGGAAGACGCGTGCCGTCCAAGGCAACGGGTGCGCGCAGTCCCACGCGCACGTTTGGGGCCCCGCAGACGACGGAGAGCGACCGGTCGCCCGCCTCCACGCGGCAGATACACAGGTGATGGGCCTGGGGATGGGGCGCCGTGCTCCCTATCTTGCCAACGCGCACGGTCCGCAGGTACCTGTAACGGTCCTCCATGGCCTCCACTTCCAGTCCGACCATGGTCAGGGCGTCTGATAGTGCCGAAGGGTCCATTTCCACGGCCACGTATTCACGCAGCCAGCTCAGACTCACGTTCATCTCACAACCGATGCCTTCAAGGTGCCCCAGGCCTCGGCGGCCGTGGAGCTTAAGGGCAGGGCCGGTCTCGGTTCTCTACTTTGCCGTTTGCTCAAAGCTACGGGACACCGTGGGTCGCCCTGCAGATAGAGAAAAAAGCACTCGTGAAATTCTCCGGTTGACGAAAGGAGATCCTTCGGGATGGGTCAAAACTGCCTCAGGAACCGAACGTCGTTGTCGTAAAAGCGCCGGATGTCGTCGATCCCGTACTTGAGCATGGCGATGCGTTCGATGCCCAGACCGAAGGCAAAACCGGTGTAACGGGAAGCGTCGTAGCCCACGTTTTCGAACAGGGCCGGGTGGACCATACCGGAGCCCAGCACCTCGAGCCAGCCGGTGAAAGAACAGACCCGACAACCCTTTCCGCGGCAAATGACGCACGCTATGTCCACCTCGGCACTGGGTTCCGTGAAAGGAAAAAAGCTGGGGCGAAAGCGCAGGCTTGTGGCCTCGTCGAACATCTGGTGGACAAAGGTGGTCAGGATGCCCTTGAGGTGCGCGAACGATATCCCCTCATCCACGACGAGTCCCTCAACCTGGTGAAACATGGGTGTGTGTGTCAGGTCCGAGTCGCAGCGAAATGCCTTCCCCGGGGCGATGATGCGTACCGGCGGCCTCCTCTTTTCCATGGTGCGGATCTGTAGCGGCGACGTATGGGTTCTAAGGACAACCGACTCCGAAACGTAAAAGGTATCCTGCATGTCCCTGGCCGGATGATCCTTGGGAAAATTGAGGGCTTCGAAATTGTAGTAATCGGATTCCACCTCAGGCCCTTCCACCACGTCGAATCCGAGTCTTACGAAGATATCGCACATCTGCTCGGTGATCTGGGTGATGGGATGCCGCCTGCCGATGGGAAGGACCCTGCCGGGAAGGGTGACGTCCACCCCCCCGTGCTGTTTCCGTGCCCGTGCCTCGGCCTGGAGACGCCCCCTCGCTTCCCGGAAGGACTCTTCCAGGGACTGCTTCAGAGCGTTGGCCTTTCGACCCGCTTCGGGCCTCTTGTCAGGGGGAAGCGCGACGATGCTTCTCAGAAATCGCGTGAGTTCGCCCTTGCGGCCCAGATATCGTACCGTCAGGGACTCGATGGCCTCTTCGTTTGATGCCTCGGCCAACTGCCGCAATGCGGCATCTCGAATGGTTTCGATCTTCTCTTTCACCCTGCTTTGTCTCTTGTTAGTCCGGGTGCGGCTCAGTGGCAACAAGACGCGTCAAAGGTCTTCACAGCCACAGAACCGGCAACGGGGGCGGGTTTTGTTCCAGGCTTTTCCATGGCCCCGGACCCTGAACTCGCCGGAAAAAGGGGAGCGGATTTCGATGAGCCCCCCTAGGAAACGGCCACGCTCACCAGTTGCGAAAACGCACCGGGGTCGGATACCGCCAGCTCGGCCAGGACCTTACGATCCAAGGCTATGTTCTCCTTCTTGAGCCCGTGCATGAACTTGCTGTAAGAGACCCCGTTCATGCGTGCCGCCGCATTTATGCGCGCAATCCAAAGCCTTCTGAAATCCCGCTTGCGCACCCTGCGGTCCCGGTAGGCATACATCAGTGCCTTGTCCACCGAGTCCGCGGCTGTGCGAAACAGCTTGCTTCTCCCTCCCCGGAAGCTTTTGGCCAGCTTGAGGACCTTTTTCCGCCTCCTTCTGGCCTTGAATCCTCTCTTGATACGCATGGTTCAACTCCTGCCTCTCGAAAGCAACCCCCTTTTACGGGGCTCGATCACAATTTCAGCCACCGAGTCCGTCCTGCCTTCGGCCGGCCGGTCGGAGCCGTCTGCCTCCCCTGAGCACCGAGGAGATAAAAATACCATCGTGCGTCCATGGGCCGGAGCTCATATATACGGAAGCAGCCTGGCTATACTCCTGCCGTTTATGGGATCCAGGATGTGGCTTTGACGAAGCCTCCTTTTTCTTTTCCTGGTTTTCTTTGTCAATATATGGTTCGCGTGCGATTTGGAATACACGACCTTACCGGTGCCCGTGGTCTTGAATCGCTTGGCCGCGGCCCGGTTTGTCTTTATTTTCGGCATTGTTCATTCCTCCCTAACCGTGCCCTCTCACCCGGCTGCGAGCGCCTTGCAGAGGAAACGACGACCCCGGTGGCCGAATTCGTGATTACGACTGCGCCTTTGCACCTGCAAGAAGCAGGGCATTGTCTCCTGCCCTCCCCGCGCAGTCTGGTCAAATGGGCGAACAATATCAGACCCTTAACGGTCTTCAGAGAAAAACTCCCCACCCAGGGCAAAGCGGAAAACAGGTCGTTAGGTACGGGCACGGCCCTCGCCCTTTCAAGCCTTACCGGGCAGGGAGGACTACCGGGACCCGTCAGACAGTGCAGACCTGAAGACCTCTTCGCAAACCCGGAGAGACACTCATGGATTGAAGGACGGCGAAAAGCGCGCCTCAGGGGGCGGGAATCGTCAGGTGGAACGGCATCTTCCACCCGGAGCATCACGACACCCTCGGCCCACACCATCCATCAAACCGCCCGTCCCTTCCTCTCTCGCCGTGCAGTGCCGGACCGCCCCCCGAGACACATCCCTTCGCGCACGATCCTACGCGGCCTTTGAAGGAGTGCCTCCCGGCCAAACGCAGCGAGTCCCGAACGCCGCTATTCCGCGTCTATCGGAAGCTTACCTTCTCTTCATAACGGGTGGTTCTGGGCCGTTGCCCCGAGCCGGCTGCAGATGGACTCCCCGTCTTGCCTTGTCGGTCCATCACGCTTGGAAGTGCTGCTGGTGGGGCGAGCACCTATGGATCTTTTCCCCCCGTTCCTTGCCATCGGCGCTCCTCCACCCTCTCGAGACGTGAGCTCATCCTCGCGCCACCCCTAGCCGGCCGTTGCCGCCCACAGGATGTCTGGGGCCCGCCACTACTTGGGAGCAAGGATCATGATCATGGTTCGCCCCTCGAACTTGGGCCTTTGCTCCACCACGGCAAATTCGGAGGTCGCTTCCTCGATCTTGTTGAGTATGTCAGACCCTCGATCCTTGTAAGCAATCTCTCGTCCCCGGAAAAGGACTGTGATCTTGACTTTGTCGCGATTTTCTATGAAGCGCTTCACGTGGCCGAGCTTGACGCCCAGATCATGGTCGCCGGTCTTGGGACGGACCTTTATCTCCTTGACCTGAAAGGAACTCTGCCTTTTTTTTGCCTCCTGCTGTTTCTTGGTCTGCTCGTACTTGTATCTCCCGTAATCCATGATCTTATAGACCGGCGGCGTTGCGGTGGGAGACACCTCCACCAGGTCCAAACCTGCCGCTTCGGCGGTGGCCAATGCCTGGTGGTAGGCGATGATTCCCACCTGCGTGCCATTTTGGTCAATAAGACGGACTTCTTTTACTTTTGTCTTTTTGTTTTCGATTACTTTCTTGGCTATACCCTCCACCTCCTGCCCCTGTTTGATGGCTCCTCCAAAAAAAACCACGCACCGGCAATCGGTGCGGCTACACCGCCATGAGAGAGCCCTCTGCGAGGCGGCTACCGGCGAATCCGATCATGATCCGCCTTGTTTTGCGTCGGCAGGCTGTACCGTGGTGCGCGACACCACCCTGCGACAGTCCCGTCTGCGAGAGGCCCCGAAGTGCAACAGTTCGGCGAAAAATTATCTTACGGCACGGAGAAAAGCAAGAAAAAAATGGAGGGAGTCCCTGTGATCTCGGCGGCGAAGCGCCCCCCGCCGGCTCCAAACAGCCCCGGCATCCGTATAAGGAATTGTCCGACACGTGCTAAGGGCTCGTGCAAAAATAACTTCCCATTTTGATGCGCCGATCCATCACGCCTGGCGGCGTTGCTCGTCGGTTAAATGGCCAGCCATTCGCCCTCCTCGCGCCTTGCCATGCGCGCGCCTCGACACCTGAAAAGGGGAACTTATTTTTGCACAAGCCCTAAGTGAAGATCTCCGGCTCCCTGCTTCTCTTGCCCACATGCTCTCGGACCTTGGCGAGGAAGGTGTCCGGTGCGACCCCCAAAAAGACCTTTCCGTCCAGGGTCCTTACGGACAGCGTTTGAGATGCCTGCTCCTTTGGCCCTACCGTGAGCATGAGGGGGATCTTCTGGACCTGGGCGTCGCGTACCTTCTTGCCGATGCTTTCGGTTCTGGCGTCCAGCTCCGTCCTGACGCCGGTGTCTTCCAGAAGTGCCTGAACGTCTCGCGCATAAGCCACCATGTCGTCGTTCATCGCAAGGACAATGGCTTGCACGGGGGCCATCCACAAGGGGAACCGGCCGGCGAAATGCTCGATGAGAATTCCCAGGAAGCGTTCGATGGATCCGTATATCACTCGATGGATCATGACAGGACGGTGCTTTTGGTTGTCGGGGCCGATGTAGGACAGATCGAACCGCTCGGGCAGGTTCATGTCAAGCTGAACGGTGCCGCACTGCCACGTCCTGCCGATGGCGTCGCGGATGTGCACGTCCACCTTCGGCCCGTAGAAAGCCCCGTCTCCCTCGTTGACCTTGTAGTCGGCCCCGTATCGGTCCAGAGCCGAGCGCAGCCCAGAGGTGGCCTTTTCCCACTGCTGGTCGGTTCCTATGGACTTCTGCGGCCGGGTAGACAGCTCCAAATGAAAGCCAAGCCCGAAGGTTTGGTATATGCGTTCCACCAGCTTCAGGACCCCGAGTATCTCGTCGGTTATCTGATCCGGTGTCATGAATATGTGTGCGTCGTCCTGATGAAAGGCACGCACCCTGAAAAGACCGGAGAGCACCCCGCTCAGCTCGTGCCGGTGGACCAGACCGATTTCGGCGGCCCGCAGGGGCAGATCCTTGTAAGAGTGGTGTCTCATCCCGAAAAGGAGCATTCCTCCCGGGCAGTTCATGGGTTTGATGGCGTATTCCGTCTCGTCGATCACCGAAGTGTACATGTTTTCCCGGTAGTTCTCCCAGTGTCCGCTTCTTTCCCAGAGGCTGCGACTGAGCATGACCGGGGTCTTGGTTTCTACGTAACCGGCCCTCTTGTGCTCCCAGCTCCAGTATTCGAGAAGGCACTTCCAGAGGGCCATCCCCCGCGGATGGAAGAAGGGCATGCCGGCCGCCTCCTCGTGGAAGCTGAAAAGATCGAGGGTCGCCCCCAACTTGCGATGGTCGCGCTTTTTTGCCTCCTCGATCATGTGAAGGTGATCGGCAAGATCCTTTTTCTCGAAAAAGGCCGTCCCGTAGATCCGCTGGAGCTGTGCTTTGGAGGAATCGGCCCGCCAGTAGGCGCCCGATACCTTCATGAGGCGGAAGGCGCGCACAAAACCCGTGTGGGGAACGTGGGGTCCCCGACACAGGTCGGTGAAATCTCCCTGTTGGTAAACGGAAATGGTTCCTTCCTCCAGATCGGAGAGGATCTCCAACTTGTACGGCTCGTTCCTGTAAAACTCCATGGCCTGGGACTTGGACAGGGTCTTCCTCCTGATGGGAAGGCGGCTCTTGACGATGCGGGCCATTTCGGCCTCTATCTTGGGAAAGTCCTCCTCGGACACGGGCGGCATATCGATGTCGTAATAGAATCCGTCTTCGATCACCGGACCTATGGTCAGCTTGGCTCCCGGATAGAGGCGGAGCACCGCCTGGGCCATGACGTGTGCGGCGCTGTGTCGCATTATTTCCAGGGAGTCCTTGTCCCCTGTAATCAGGAAACGCAGCCGCGCGTCTTGGGTGATCTCTGTGGACAGATCCTCCAGTTCCCCGTTGATTTCCATGGCCACGCAGTCCCGGGCGAACGCGTCGGATAGCCTTCGGGCCGCTTCCGATCCCGTTGTGGCCGTTTCGAAGGTCAGGATGCTCCCATCTGCAAGTGTGAGTGTGATCATGCCCTATACTCCCTGGTGACGGGGCGCTTATTTGCCGCTGCGGCAGTTTCCGCCCCGGAAATCGCCGCCCATGGGGACGGGAAGAAGCGCCCGCTACGGCACACAAAACTAAGTGATCCGAGGCAAACGGTCAAGGAAAAAGCCCCGGTTGGCGGGAAGCGGCTTGATAGAGACTTCCCAAAGGTTCACCGCTGTTGCCTCCGGACAGAGTAAGACCCGAGTCCCTTGTTACATGATTACGGGGGTGCGCGTGCAGAAGGACTGATAACATATTGATAAATAATATCGATAGCATCCAGAACAAATCCACCCTGCACCGAGAGGGCAGGCATCTTGACTTTATTTTTTTACTTGGCCCTTAACATTATCGCATACGGGTCCTGCGCGGTCGCACCCGTTAAGGACAGGTCGGTATGAAGTGTTCAAGATGCTCAAGGCCGCGAACCGAATCACGGACCCGATCATCGAGAACATGATGCATTGGCGCCACAGTGGATTCAGCGTCTATTGCGGCAAAGCCGATAGGACCCCACGACAAGGAGGGATTGGAGAATCTGGCCCGGTATGTGATCCGGGCCTCGTTTTGCGAGCAGCGGATGAGGTACGTTCCGGGGTGCGAATGCTGCGATGGGGTTGCCAAGGTGATTCACCGGTCCAAAAACGGGGAGAGGTCGAAGAGCTTCGATGTGTTGGACTGGTTGGCCCAACTGGTTACCCACATCCAGAACCGGGGGGAACAGAATGGTGCGCTATTACGGCTACTACAGCAACAAGTGCCGAGGGATGCGCAAGGGGCCTGTCCTCGACTCCGATCGAGGAGCCGGTACGGATGGGGCGGCGCCCGCGCTGGTCGAATGCCACCTTTGACCCAATGAGTTTCGCAGGAACTGGGCGAGACGGATCCAAAAGGTGTACCGGGTTGATATCCTGTTATGTCCAAAGTGCACGGGCAGCATGCGAATCATCTCCTTCATCGAGGACCTTCAGATGGTGCAGAAGATACTGAGGCGCGTCGGCCTGTGGGAGACGAGAAATCATGATCCACCGACGGGGAAACCCTGCCACATGCCTGGGCCGATTTACGATGATCCTTATTCGCAGTTGCCTCCCGGCGACCATGGTTGGTTCCAGTATCCCGGTCTCCCGGCCCGGAGAGGGTTGGTGGGTCAGACGCTCCTCATTTTCCCGTGAATCTCGGGGCCCGCTTTTCCAGAAAGGCCTTTTGCCCTTCCTTGAAGTCCGCGGACGAATTGGTGGCGACCATGTCCCGGTTAGCCTGGATAATCGCTTCGGCCAGGGTCTGGAAGGGCGCTTCATACATTTGTCTCTTGATCATTCGCGTGGAAAGGGGCGAACACTGCCGCGCCATTTCGCGCGCGTAGGCATAGGTCTCGCCAGTGAGCCTTTCCCTGGGCCAGAGGTGCGACACCAACCCCATGCGCAGCGCCTCGGGCCCGTAGAACTTGCGCCCGGAAAGGAGCAGTTCCAGTGCCCTGGCATGACCCACCGCCAGCGAGAGCATCCAGTGCATGCCAAATTCCGCAGCCAGGCCGATCCGGGAAAAAGCCGTGGTGAAAACCGCTTCCTCAGCCGCCACCCGTATGTCGCAGCACAAGGCGTAAAGAAGCCCCATGCCGGCAACGGCCCCGTTGATCATGGCGATGATGGGTTTGGAGATCGCCGGGAAATACACGTGTCGGCTCTGGTAATCCGGGCGGCGGTTCATGTCGAAAGGCCCCGATTCCTTGGTGGGCAGTTCCTCCGGAACCAGTCCGGCGAACCCGGTGATGTCGCCCCCCGCGCAAAAGGCCCTGCCGGCGCCCGTGAGCACGATCACCCGGACCTGGCTGTCGCTCTGGGCATGGTGCGTCGCCTCCTTGATCTCGTCGGTCACATCGTCGTTGAGGCTGTTCATCTTGTCCGGACGGTTGAAAGTCACGGTGGCGATATCGTCCTGAACTTCGTAAATGATGTTCTGAAAGGGCATGTCCTCCTCCCCAGCGAGGGACCGGCGCCCCGCTGTTTGGCTGGGTCCCGTGGACGCATATCCCCTCATTTCGGGTCCCTGGTTGATTGCGCTTCCACCCATGGCCGTCAAACCGGAATTGGCCGGACTGCGGTCCGTGGGTCTTGTTGTCTCCGCAAGAAACCTACCATGAATGCCCGGAGCGCAGCAAGCCACGCTCCGGCCCCTGTGGAGATCCCGGATGCCTTGTATACCTTGCGCGGCCACAAACTGCGCTTTTCATACCCTCACCCAGGCCGTTGTATGTTGTTCGCGTGTAGCCATGGAGGAAACGAGAGTCGTGCCGGCACCTATGGAGGCTTGGACCGTGCCACCGATCCCCGCTCACATGAAGTAGTCGAAATCCCTCTCCCTGCGCACCCGGCGCCGCAGTTGGAAAATTTGGGCCGGAGAAGATGCCGGGTCGAGCCGCACATAGTTCCTGCTTCCCTGCCACAGGTAGCGCCCGCCTCCCATAAGGTCGTGGACCTGATAGGCTTGTCCCTCGGTGATCTCCAACGCGTCGATGGGCACCTCCACCCAGCCATCGTGCACATGGTGCGGGTCCAGATTGACCACCACGAGAACGGTGTTTTCCATGTCCGCGGTGGTTTTGCTGAAAAAGAGAAGCTGCGGGTTGTCCACGGGATGGAAGCGGAGCCGCTCGTTGGAGGTCAGGGCGGGGTTTTCCCTCCGGATGGCGTTGACGCGAGCTATGAAGTCACAAAGGTTGCCCGGCCGTTTCCAGTCTCGCTGCCGGAGCTGATATTTCTCCGAATCCAGATACTCCTCGGTCCCGGGGACGGCCTCGGCCTCGCACAGTTCGAAGCCGCTGTAAATGCCGTAAGAGGCCCCCAGGGTCGCGGCCAGGACCAGGCGGGCGAGGAAGGCGGCCCGCCCCCCGAACTGGAGGTACTCGGGCAGTATGTCCGGGGTGTTGGTAAAAAAATTGGGCCGGAAGAACTCCCGTGCTTCGGTTTGCGTGAGCTCGGTCAGGTACTCGGTGAGTTCCCCCTTGGTGTTTCGCCAGGTGAAGTACGTGTAGGACTGGCTGAAACCGACCTTGGCCAGGGCGTACATGACCTTGGGGCGTGTGAAGGCTTCGGAAAGGAAGATGATGTCCGGAAAACGGGCCCGCACCTTCCCCAGTACCCACTGCCAGAACCGCAGGGGCTTGGTATGGGGGTTGTCCACCCGGAAGATCCGCACGCCGTGCTCTGCCCAGAAGAGCATCACGTCCCTCAGTGCCCCCCACAATTCGCGCCACCGGTCACATTCGAAATCGAGGGGATAGATATCCTGGTATCTCTTAGGGGGGTTCTCCGCGTACTTGATGCTCCCGTCGGGCCGGTGGCGGAACCATTCCGGGTGCTCCCGCACCCAGGGATGATCGGGGGAACACTGAAGGGCCATGTCCAGGGCCACTTCCATGCCGTGCTGCCGGGCCGTAGCGAGAAAACGGGTGAAGTCGTCGAGGGCCCCCAGCTCAGGGTGGACCGAGGTGTGTCCCCCCTGTTCGGCACCGATGGCCCAGGGGCTTCCCGGATCGCTTGGACCGGCCACCGTCGTGTTGTTGGGCCCTTTGCGGTGGGTACGGCCGATGGGATGGATGGGAGGCAGATACACCACGTCGAACCCCATCCGGGCAATCTCCCCCAGGCGGGCTTCGGCATCCCGGAAGTTGCCGTGGCGGCCCGTATCGGTCCCGAGGGAGCGGGGAAACATCTCGTACCAGGCCCCGAAGCGGGCCCTTTCCCGATCCACGTCCACCACCAGCGCCGGGCTGTGCTCCACGGCCCGGGAACGGTCGGCACAAGATGCCATGAGTGCGGTGAAGTCGTGCTCCAGCGCGGCCGCCACTCTTGCGGCCTGGGGAGTGCTGCCTCCTTGAAGCGCCGCTAACCCTTCCAGCAACTTCGTGCGCTTACGGCCTTGTGCCCTTTCCGCCGCCTCTTCCACCAGCGCGGCTCCCTCCAAGAGCTCAAAAGTCACGTCCTGTCGGGCCGCGTGTTTCTTCCGCAGTTCCTCCTGCCAGGTGGCGAACACGTCCACCCAGGCCACCACCGTGTAGTGGTGCGGCTCCAGGGTGGGGATGGAAAACTCGGCTTCCCACAGATCGTTTCCCAAAGGACTCATGGGCGTCTCGTTCCACCGGCTTTCCGAAGTGGATCGAAACTGCAGGCGAGCGGCCAGGACATCGTGGCCGTCGGCAAAGATATCGGCACGAACCGTCACCTTCTCGCCCACGGTCCGCTTGATGGGGAACTTGCCCCCATCCACGCAGGGACGTACGTTTTCGATCCAGACACGGTGTGCCTTTTGCTCTTCGCGTTCCGAACCGCTGTGTCTTTCGGGCTCCTTCATGCTTCCTCCCCCGGCCCATACGTTCCCACCACTTGCCGGTAGACGCCGTACACCTGCTCGGCCACCCGGTCCCAGCCAAAATGGTCCAGGACCCGCCGTCGGCCTTCACGTCCCATGCGGCGCCCTCGCTCCTTGTCCCGAACCAGGCCGTTGATCGCTCGGGCCAAATCCTGGGCAAAACCTGCAGGGTCTGCAGGCGAGGGGTCATGGGCCGACACTGGCGCAAAGGCGACCAGCTCTCCGGTCACCCCGGGGACCACCACCTCCCGGATACCCCCCACGGCGCTGGCCACCACCGGAGTTTCACAGGCCATGGCTTCGAGGTTGATGATACCGAACGGCTCATAGATGGACGGGCAGCAGAAAACCGCGGCGTGGGAATAGAGCTCCACGGCCTCTTGCCTGGAGACCGTTTCCCGGACCCAGACAATGTGATCGCGGGTCTGCCTTGCCGCGGCCACGGCGTCTTCTATCTCCCGGGCAAGCTCCTGCGTATCCGGGGCAGAGGCGCAGAGGACTGCCTGCACTGCGCAATCCAGAAAGGGGATGGCATCCACGAAGTGACGGATTCCCTTCTGACGCGTGATGCGGCCCAGAAAAAGCACATAGGGCCGTGTCGGGTCCACCGAGTATTTTCGCAGGGCCATGTCGCTTTCCACAGGTTTGTAGCGGTCGGGGTCTATGCCGTTGGGGATCACGTGGACCTTCCCTGGATCGACCGTAAAAAGGCGCAGGATCTGCTCCCGGTCGCTGCGGGACACGGCGATGACCGCATCGGCCATCTCGAGGGCCGTTTTCTCCACCCAGGAAGAAAGATCGTACCCCCTGCCAAGCTGTTCCCGTTTCCAGGGCCGCAGGGGCTCCAGGGAGTGGACCGTGCAAACCGACGGAATTCCATAGCACAGCTTTGCCAGGATTCCGCCCCAGAGGGCGTACCAGGTGTGGCAGTGCACCACGTCTGCGACAACGGGGTCCGCGTTGAAGCGCATGCAGGCTTCCAGGGCCATCAGGGCCTGCCGCACCTTTTGAGGGTTGGCCTCGAACGGCCCCTTTCCAAACGGAAAGCCGCGCACGGCCGGGTTGCCGCTCCCGTCGCTCTGATCGCCGAAGCACCTTACCTCCACTTCTGCGAGTCGAGCCATCTGCCGGGCCAGATGCTCCACGTGGACGCCCGCCCCCCCGTACACGTGGGGTGGGTATTCCCGGGTCATGTAGACGACCTTCATCCGCACCCCTCATTCTTCTTCCGTGACCACCAGCCGCAGCAGGGCCAGGCTGTGGGCCTGCAGGCCGTAGGTGTCTCCTGCTTCCCAGAATCGCTCTTCTTCGGGGGGTCCCACGTCGTATCGGGTGTCCAGGAGTCGTTCCCAGTGCCCACCGGAATCGTATTCGGGCAGCACCAAATCGGTGGGTTCCTGGTCCGCGTTTATCAAAAGGAGCATGGTGTCTCCCCAAATGGGCTGTCCCCTGCGGTCCCTTTCATCGATGGCGTCGCCTCCCAACAGCACCCCGCAGGACAGGCACTGGGGGTCCTGCCAGTCGGTGTCGGTCATTTCTCCGCCCCGGGGAGTGAGCCAGGTGATGTCCTTGCTCCCAAGGCCGCGGATGGGGCGGCCGTGAAAGAAATTGCGTCGCTGCAGCACGGGTTGCTGCCTGCGGATGGCGATGACCCTCTGCACGAATCTCAAAAAACGCCTCTGATGGCGGTCCAGATCCCAGTGGTACCAGTTCAGGACGTTGTCATGACAGTACGCGTTGTTGTTCCCCTGTTGTGTCCTTCCCAGTTCGTCACCGCCCGTTAGCATGGGCACTCCCAGCGAGAAAAGCATGGTGGCCGCGAAATTGCGCTTTTGTCGCCTGCGCAGGGCGTTGATGCTCTCATCCGCTGTAGGGCCTTCCGCCCCGCAGTTCCAGCTTCGATTGTGATTTTCCCCGTCCCTGTTGACCTCCCCGTTGGCTTCGTTGTGCTTCGTTTCGTAACTGACCAGATCCTCGAGGGTGAACCCGTCGTGGCAGGTAGCGAAATTGATGCTGGCATGGGGGAGCCGGCCGCTGTGTTCATACAGGTCGCTGCTTCCCGCAAGTCGCGTTGCCAGTTTGCTGACCGGGCAGCCGCCGTGGTTCCAGAAATCGCGGACCGCATCCCTGTATCTGCCGTTCCACTCCGTCCAGAGCACGGGGAAGTTGCCCACCTGGTAGCCGCCCTCCCCAAGGTCCCACGGCTCGGCGATGAGTTTTACCTGACTGATCACCGGGTCCTGATGGATGATGTCGAAAAAGGCTCCCAGTTTGTTCACCTCATAAAGCTCCCGGGCCAGAGCGCTGGCAAGGTCGAAACGAAACCCGTCCACGTGCATCTCCCGTATCCAGTACCGCAGGCTGTCCATGATGAGCTGGAGCACCCTTGGATGCTGCATGTTGAGCGTGTTGCCGCATCCCGTGAAGTCCATGTAGTAACGGGGCTCTTCCTGCACGAGTCGGTAGTACGCGGGATTGTCGATACCCCTGAAGGACAGGGTGGGCCCAAGCTGGTTTCCTTCAGCCGTGTGGTTATAGACCACGTCCAGGATCACCTCGATGCCCGCATCGTGCAGGACCCGCACCATCATCTTGAATTCCCGCACCGGATCGTCCAGCCCCCCCTTCTCGCTGGCGTACCTGAGATCCGGAGCAAAGAAGCCCAGGGTGTTGTATCCCCAGTAGTTGGAAAGCCCCTTTTCCACCAGGTGCCGGTCGTCCACGTGGTGGTGGACCGGCATCAGCTCCACGGCCGTTATCCCCAGCTCGGTAAGGTGCCGAAGGACCGGCTCGCTGGCAAGACCCGCGTACGTGCCCCGTAGCTCCGGGGGCACTTGGGGGTGGAGCGCCGTGATCCCCTTGACGTGTGTTTCGTAGATGACGGTTTTGTTCCATGGGGTGCGCGGAGGCCGGTCGTTTCCCCAGGCAAAGGACGGGTCGATGACCATGGACAGGGGGGCGAAGGACGCGTTGTCCCGCTCGTCAAAGCTCAGATCGCCGTCCGGGTCGCCGATACGATAGCCGAACATGGCGTCGTCCCAACGAGTGAGCCGCCCGATGCATTTGGCATACGGATCGGAGAGCACCTTGCCGGGGTTGAACCGCATGCCGGCACCAGGATCGTAAGGTCCGTAAACCCGGTAGCCGTATACTTGACCGGGACGGACATCGGGCAGGTAAGAGTGCCAGACAAAGTCGGTATACTCTGTCAGCGGTATGCGTTCGCTTTCGACGGCTGCGGAGGCCGTATCGAAAAGACAAAGCTCCACCTTTTCCGCATGCTCCGAGAAAAGACTGAAATTGACTCCCATCCCGTCCCACGTGGCGCCCAGGGGATAGGGCGCACCGGGCCAAAGGCGCATGGCATACCTCCCCATTCAAGGTCTCTGCCGACCGAAACATAGAGAACAAGCCCCCAAGCCGGCGGCACCGTGCCTTCCCGGTCCCTCGCGGCGCAATGGCGGTGACCTCTCACACATGGTTGACGGTTGTAAAGGTTGAGGCGCTTCCGGACCACCGATTGACGACGAGCTGAACCGTAGAGGCAAGACTCGAAAATCAAAATTATTTTGTTCGAACATTCCTCTTTTGTCAAGGGGCCTGTAGGGAGCAAGTATATTGTCCGGACTTGTAGCACGTGATCTGTCCGGTTTATCGGAAGCAGGGGAGGTGGCCGATGAGACGGACAGAGCTGTTACAGGAGGTTCGGAAGATGCGTTTTGAACAAGCCTATGGGCAATGGCAAAAGGGGTGGTTGACCCAGGAGGAAGCAGCGAGGCTGCTTGGTGTTTGTGGCCGCACGTTTCGGCCGTATAGTGACCGGTATGAGAGTGAGGGACTCGACGGGTTGATGAACAAGCGGCTGTAACGATTTTCGCATGGGCGGGCCCCTCCCGATGAGGTGACGGCAGCGCTGGATCGTTAGCGCAGCCGACACTTGGGTTGGAGGGCGAAGGGGTTTTGCCCTTGGCAAAGGCGGGACGCACGAGGACGCAGCCATGCCCCGGTGAAGAATCGGCTCCAAAGCAGTCCAAGAACGGCGAGACGTCGAAGAGCTTCCATGCGGTGGATTGGTTGGCCGACCTGGTTACCCACATCCCGAACCGGCGGGAATAAAAGGGTGCGTTATTACGGCTACTACAGCAACAAGTGCCGAGGGATGCGCAAGGGGCCTGTCCTCGACTCCGATCGAGGAGCCGGTACGGATGAGGCGGCGGCGGTGCTGGTCGAATCGGGCCTTTCACACAAGGAGTTTCGCAGGAACTGGGCGCGATTGACTCAAAAGATCTACGATGTTGATCCCCGATATGTCCCAACTGCAAGGGCAGCATGCGAATCATTTCCTTTATCGAGGATTCTCAGGTCGTGGAGAAGATATGGAGGCACGTCGGCCTGTGGGAGACGAGAAATCACGATCCACCGTCCCAGTCACCTTGCCATATCCCGGAGACGATTTACGATGATGGCTGTTCGCAGTTGCCTCCCGGCGACGATTGGCTCCAGTAGCCGGAAGGGGTGTCGTGGCCCGCAAAGGGTTGGTGTGTCCAAATTCATGCGAAAGACCGCTGGATTAGGGGAAGTATTCGGCCAAACCCACCAACGGGTAACGCACGTCCCGACGACGATGCGCCTGCCTGGGGTCACCCACCACGTCCAATACAATATCTGGTGCCAAATTCTATCTTGACATACAACCTCGCTTCTGCCATGGTCAGTGATGCGGAAAGCAACTTCTTATCCCTCGGCCGCCGGATGAGCCATTGCTCGAACAAAAGGCTATACTATGTCCGTTCCGCTCATTATGCTTGTCAGTGTGGCTGTCCTCGTTTTCCTTCTGTTTATCCGTGTACCGATCGCGTTTGCGCTTGGACTGACCGGTGCTCTTGGCCTCATTGTTTTAGATGGGTTCGGATTGGGAATGTATGTGCTTGGCTTGCAGCCCTATACCGCTGTGAGAAGTTGGCTCCTGGTAGCCATTCCTCTCTTTATCCTGATGGGTCATTTCGCCTTCGCTGCCGGAGTGAGTTCTCGAGCCTACGAGGTAGGTAATAAATGGCTGGGGAGGCTTCCCGGCGGTTTGGCCATGGCAAGTATCCTGGCCTGTGCCATGTTTGCCGCTACTTCTGGATCCAGCGTAGCAACAGCAGGGACCATGGGTCGGGTGGCCGTTCCCGAGATGAAAAAGTGTGGCTACGATATGCGTCTGGCCACGGGGTGCACAGCAGCTGGAGCCCTATTGGGCATACTTATCCCACCCAGCATTATTCTGGTTCTGTACGGGGCCTTGACCAGTACATCGGTCAGCAAGCTGCTTCTCGGAGCTGTCATCCCAGGTATTTTGACAGCGGTGGTCTACATGGCGGGAATCGGTATCATGGTGACTCTGAAGCCCGCGCTCGCTCCCAAAGCACCAGCGGTGGCCTGGCGCGAAAAGATGCGAGCACTGCCCAAGATTTGGGAAGTTTTCCTGATATTTCTGGTTGTCATGGGTGGCATATATGTGGGTTTCTTTACTCCGACTGAAGCCGCAGGCGTCGGGGCCTTGCTCACTCTGGTTATGGCCTTGATGAAAGGCCGTAGCGTTTTGCCTGAAATCTGGGGGGCATTCCAGCAGACAAGTGCCACTTCGGCCATGATCTTCGCTCTCGTAATGGGAGCCACCCTCTTCACATACTTTATGGCAAAAGCGGGTGTCCCCAACTGGGTGTCCAACCTCGTGATTGAATTGGAAGTCGGGCGTTGCTGGATATTGTTAATTTGCCTGTTCATGTATATTCCACTGGGGATGTTTCTGGACACCATATCTGTACTTTTGATCACCATGCCCATCATATTCCCCATTATCAGTGGACTCGGTTATGATCCAGTGTGGTTCGGCATTCTTGTGGTGAAACTGGAAGAGATCGCCCTGATCACTCCTCCTGTCGGCATGAACGTGTATGTGTTGAAGGGCGTTGTTCCAGAAGTGCCTCTGAGCCAGATTTTTGTTGGGACGCTTTCTTTCTTAGTGATGGAATTTATTGTGATCTTCATCTTACTGGCTTTTCCTGGAATCGTGCTCTGGTTACCCAACCAGGTGGCAGGCTGACTGGTTCAGAAGTGGCGGATCATTCCTGCAGGCCAAGTGTCGGCAGGCTAAGGGTCGCCTGCCGGGCCGGAGACACTCCGGGTGAAAACGGAGTTGCAGAAAAGCGGGGGAAAATTTGTTTGGCATTGAGATCAGAGGAGGAGGAAAATGAAAAGAGCACGAATCTTGAAGAAACTGGTCTGTATTGGATGTTTCTTTTTTGCCCTGGGCGCTGTTTCTGTTTTTGGAGAGACGAAGGTTTTGAAGTGGGCTTCGTATGCCGATAATACCCTGAATTATTGGAACTCGACTTTGGCCATTTTGGACGTCGCAAGGGCCCCGGGGCATTCGGCGTTGGAGGGGTGTGGCGTCCAGGCTTGCCACGAATCGGCTCCGGTGCATTTTTCTAGAGACATTTGGGGACATTCTTTGTATAGGATACCGACACCCTGTATCCTTAAGGAGGATTCCCATGATTTGTCTGCCCCCGGAGATCCACTCTGTTCTTCTGGCTTTCGCTTGTCTGTTTTCGGC
>ENA-OSEO01000658-OSEO01000658.1-sediment-metagenome-genome-assembly--contig:-NODE-658-length-82878-cov-6.630632_pt1 | contig 82878 bp, 54 predicted proteins | sample MGYA00237883_ERZ534232 | MGnify/ENA metagenome assembly ERZ534232
AGTTCACGTTACACTACCAAAAGACGGAAATCGTGTCTATAGGCAACCACGCGACGAAAAAGTTTTCTGGTATGATCGAAAACCCTGCCCCCCTTGCGCCTTCACACTCATGCGTCAGCACTGGTCAAGGCGCACCGCGTCCAAATCCCTGCCAGGCTTGGGAGGGAACCACCCTATCAAGGGGTGCACGAAACCGGTGTCCGTCAGTTGTCAGAAACCGGAAGGCGAAAGAAGGTCCGCAGTGAGGACCTCGGCGACGGTCTTATGGATCCTGCCCGTGAACCCGAGATGGGTGCGCAGATCGTTTTCCAGCGCCGCCATCCCCAGGTACAGGGGGGTCCTGTCCAGGGGCATGTAAGCCTTGCCCCGGGCCGTCGCGTGCATTTCAAAAACATCGCATCCGGGACCTGTTTGAACGGGCCTTCCCGGAAAGCGGATCTCGTGGGCCACTCCGTGCAGCCTGCATATCATGGGGCGCACCGGGTACACGATGCACCGGCCGTCGAAATTAAGGGGGCACATCTGCTCCCCGCGATCGGCGAGAGGTCCTCCTGCCCCTGCCGGGCCGGCAGCGGACCGGGCACGCCGTTCGACCTCTTTCCACGCACTTTCTTCCAGCTCCAGACAGCCGGACCACAAACCGACACACTCCGCCAGGGTGTGGTGGTGAAATCGGGTGGCGCAGCAGTTGTCCTCGCATCCCCGGCACACGAAACCGTGCGCCGCGGCCACACGTCCATACGCTCCGTCCATCTGTGCATAGAGGGCTTTGAGACGATCCAGGAATGCGTGCAGCCCGCCTTGCTCGGCAAGCGCTCGAACGTGCCTTTCTCGCAAAGTGGACACGGCGGACCTCCTTGCCCGGCCGTGTTGTGACCTAATAGCCGGGCTACCTTCCCGTGAATATTGACCCGCGATCGGTGGTGCGTCAAGCCCCGGGGGCCGACGGCAACCCTTGACGGAGGGAAGGTCTTGCGGCGATGGTCAGGGTGCGGTAGAGGAAGTGACGATCTTTCCCTTTGCATTCTGCCCTCAACCCCAACCAGAAGGAGGAACGCCATGCAATACGAAACCATCCTTTACGAAAAAGCGGACAGGATCGCCCGCATCACACTGAACCGTCCACGGGTCATGAACGCCATCAGCCAACGGATGAGCCAGGAGATGCACGAAGCCCTCTATGATTTCAGGGATGACCCGGAGGTGTGGGTGGCCATCATCACCGGCGCCGGTGACAAGGCCTTCTCCTCTGGGCACGATCTCAAGGAGGACACCGAGGAGGGCTTCGAGGAAGAATGGAAGGCTTCCTTCTGGAAGCCCAAGGAGCCCACCTTGTTCGGAAACCTGCAGATCTGGAAGCCCATCATCGCCGCAGTGAACGGATACTGCCTTGCAGGCGGGCTCGAGGTGGCTCTTGCCTGCGACATGCGCATCGCCTCGGACAACGCCACGTTCGGGATGTCGGAAGTGCTCCGGGCACTGGTGCCGGGGGGAGGCGGGGTCCAGAGACTCCCGCGCATCGTTCCCCTGGGTCTTGCCCTGGAGCTGCTTCTGACCGGGGACATGATCGATGCACAGGAGGCTTATCGCATCGGCCTTGTCAATAAAGTGGTCCCCCTCCCGGAGCTCATGCCCACCGCGGAGAAACTGGCAAGGAAGATCTGCGACAACGGCCCCCTCACGGTAAGGGCCATCAAGGAGTCCGCATTGCGGGGGCTGGACGTTCCCCTGGAACATGCCCTGCGTCTCAACGACACCCTCACCCAGATCAATCACACCACCGAGGACAGCATGGAGGGCCCCTTGGCATTCATAGAAAAACGAAAAGCCGTATACAAGGGGAAGTGACACAGGAAAGGACAGAGCGTTGATCATTGTTGGGGCCGCCTCGCCTTTGCCCCACCCGCCCCGTCCCAGGGCGGTATGGGAACGGGAGTCGTTTTTCCGGCCTCGATCAACGCTCAGGGACCCTGAGGCGCAAGGGGCAGCAGCACGGTGAAGGTCGCCCCTTTTCCCTTTCCTTCGCTCTCTGCCCGGATGCTGCCCCCGTGCAGTTTCACCAGCCTCCTGGTCAGGGACAGTCCCAGTCCGGTACCCTGGTGGGCACGGGTCATGGTGGTGTCCACCTGTTCGAACGGTTTGAAGATGCGTTCCAGGTCCCCCGTGTCGATGCCTATTCCGGTGTCGGAGACCGAGAGTTCCAGACAGGGGATGGCGCGGGGGGCGTCCTGGAACGGGAAGCGGGCCCTGTCCGTCTGCCCGCTTTCCCGCACCGCCGCCGCAAGGCGCACGGTGCCCCCGTCCGGCGTGAACTTCACGGCATTGGACAGCAGGTTGTACAGGATCTGCTTGAGCTTCCGATCGTCCGCATAGATGGTTTCCGGGACATCGTTCGCCTCCTCGACCACCAGCCGGAGGCCGTGCTTCATGGCCCTTTCCTTGACCATGGTCAGGCTGCCGTGCAGAAGGGCGGACACACCCACCTGCGACGGCTCGAGATCGAGCTTGCCCGCCTCCACCTTGGAAAGATCGAGTATGTCGTTGATGAGGGATAGAAGATGCCGGCTGCTCTGCAGCACGTCCCCGAGATATTCTTGCTGCGTTTCGTTCAACGCTCCGAAGTTACCATCCACCAGCAGCTCCGTGAAGCCGATGATGTGGTTGAGGGGTGTCCTGAGTTCATGGCTCATGTTGGCCAGAAACTCACTTTTTGCCCTGTTGGCCGCTTCCGCCCCTTTCTCGGCCCGGATGCGTTCACCCACTTCCCTTCTCAGTTTTTCGTTGGCGGCGTGAAGTTCCGCTGTGCGCTCCCTGACCCTAACTTCCAGAGCATCATGGGCTTCTCGCAGCGCCCGCTGCGCCTTCTTGTACTCCGTCAGGTCCCGCACGGATACCACGAGGGCGTTCTTGCCGTTGTAGACTATGGAAGAGGCGCTTATTGCAACGTCCACGAGGCTCCGGTCCCGGCGACACAGCCTCGTTTCCAGAGAACACGAAAGGGATTGGCCTCTGAACAGGGACGCGCATGCCGGGAGACATTCGTTTCCGGCAGGCCCGTCCAGCAACGCCGATAAAGGGAGGTGTTCCAGCTCCTCGGGACTGTAGGAGGTGATCTTTCCGTACATGGGATTGGCGTAGATGTGCTTTTGATCCTGTATGATGGCGATACCTTCATGTGAGTTTTCGGCAACAGCTCTGTACTTTGCTTCGCTATAAATTAGTTTTTCATAGTTGATTGTAGTGTGTATGGCAATGGCAACGAAAGAAGCTATAATGCTGAAAAAATTTGCATCGTTTTGATCAAAAACAGACATTTCAGTGTGACTTACATTCATTATACCTATGCATTGATTATCAACAAGCAAAGGTACGCACAGCAGGCTATTGATCTTTACTTTTTGATGTGTCCTGGAGTTAAAAAAGGAACAGTCTTCCGGTCCATTGACCAACAGCACCTTCTTTTCCAGAACCGACTTACCGGCAGCTCCCTCTCCCTTTGCGAAGGTGTAGACCACACCTTCCTTGGAAAAGACCTTCCGGGTCTCCAGGATGAAGGCGTCTGCCCCTGGGTCCTTCGCCGCCACCAGAAAGAGGCGCTCCTTGCAGGAATCCATCAGCATTATGGAGCAGTTCCGGGCCGGCGTGTGCCTGATGATCACATCGAGGATGATGCGGCAGGCGCCTTCGAAGCTGCGCAGGTGGAGAAGCGCCATCCCCATCTCGCGGACCATCGACAGCTCCGCGATCTTGTCCTCGAAGCGGATATGCACGTCTCTGATCTGCTCGCGAAGGAGCGCGTTTTCTCGTTCCAGATCCCTTACGGTTTTCTCGTTCATCGGATACCCTGAACAAGGGCTATGGCCCGCAGGCGACGGCATCAGCCTCGTGAGCGCTTCCGACGTAGCGGCCGCCGCTCTTGTCGCCATGGGGGGCCGGAACGGTTTTCTTCCAGCGGCCTTGATCATCGTTCCGGGCACATCGTTTTCCCCTCACCCCGGCCCTTCCACGATGGGAGAGGGGGCATGAGGAACCGGCCGGAACGACGGTCAGGGCCCTTCCAGCCTTCACGGGGTGGAGCATGGATCATGCCAGGATGACCTGGGTGGGTTATTGCCTCGCGGGAAGACGCAGTCCCCATGTGGAGGACCACTTGTGGGGACGTGCGGGACTCCGCCTGTCGCCGAAATCACGTCAATTCATTGACGAATGTCACTGTTTCGACCGCAGGATCATTGAACAGCTTCCAAACAGAGAAGTCTGCAGGAATGCCGCGGCTTACCTGTTGATGCCCGGCATTTCGCCCTGTCCGAACCATGGCGTGCCGAAGCGGCCTCCATCATCGTTCCGGCCAGGTTCGACCACGGACTGAATACTGCCTTTTTGTTGGGCGGCGCCCACCCGACGAAAACCTCAATTCACGCGGGGCTCCACGGATGGATGCTCAACATCCGGCCGCAACGACTATCAAGGCCAAGAAAAAATTCCCAGACACGCTCTCAGTGCTCAAGGCGACTCTCCCCCCGGCTCCTCCCCCCAGGGTGGCTCGCAGGTCGGCGCCTGCGCCCTTTCCAAAAACGCCGACTCCCCGTATCCCCGGAAGAGGTCGTGCATCACCTCCCGGGGCCTGCGGTCTATTTCCAGCTTCAGGATATCCGGCCGCGCATAATGTCCGACGGTATCAAGCACGTTCTTCTGCCGGACGATGCTCTTGAGATCGATGTCGGCCACCGCCATGCCTTCTCCCTCGGGCAGAGGTCCGGCAAGGTAGCGTCCATGGGGGGCCACAACGGCCGTACAGATGCCCCCCCTCAGATACCTCAAGAGGGACTCGTCCGAGGTGATGTCCGCCCTCTGCCTTTCCGTCAACCACCCCGTGGCGTTGACCACGAAAGCCCCGGATTCCATGGCATGGTGGCGGATGGCTGCGTCTATCTGCTGGGACATGGATTCCCCTGCCATGCAACCCGGAAAGTGGGAACAGTGTATCTGTTCCCGCTGGGCCATGAGGGCGTACCGGGCCAGGGGCATGTAGTGCTCCCAGCAGATCAACGCGCCTATCCGCCCGACGGCGGTCTCGAAGACCCTCAATCCGCTTCCGTCCCCCCACCCCCACACGATGCGCTCGTGGTAGGTGGGCATGATCTTGCGTCTCTTGCCCAGCAAAGAGCCGTCCGCGTCGAACACGAGCTGGGTGTTGTACAGGCTGCCCCCGTCCCGTTCGTTCACCCCGAGGACCACGACCGTCCCGGCCTTCCTGGCGGCCGCGCCCACGGCCTCTGTGACCGGCCCCGGAACGTCCACGGCCTGCTCGTGCAGCCTCCCGTGGAGCTCCACGAGGGTGACGGGGGGCTGCACCCAGGCAAAATAGGGGTAATTGGGGATAAGCGTCTCGGGGAACACGGCCAGGCGAATCCCCTCCCGGCCGCATGTCTCAACTGCCTTGACCGCTTTCTCGGTCGTGCCGTCCCTGTCGAGAAGAACCGGGGACAGTTGAACGGCTGCCACGCGAAAAACCGTTTGCCCGCTTTGCATATGTGCCGCTCCTTCCAGGATCGTCCTTCCCCGACCACCCCCGGGTTCTCAGAACATGTCACGGGACCCCACCCAGGAGGGTATGTGCCTGTAATGCTCGGGAGGATAGGCCTCCTTGATGCCCTTCAAAGTCGCCTTGATGAGTTCCACTTCCCCTTTGCGGTTGCGCCACTGGGAAGCGAGCCCCTTTTCCTCCAGCTCATTCAGATAAGCGAGGAGCTTCTCCCTGTCCACGGCCAGGAACGGTTCCATATCCACCAGGGTCATGTGCAGTCCCGGGTTCACGCGGTAGTTTTCGGCGAGCACCTTGAGCACGTCCATGGCGTCCTTCGGGCCCTTGGCGGCAGGGGGACGACCCACCGGAATCGGCACACGGAGCTCTTCGTCGATCATCCTCACCGGAGCCCGGAGGTCGCCTGCAAGCAGGGTGCTTCCCATTCTGTAGATGAGCAGGCGCATGATCTCGCTGGTTCCCGCGGCGATGTGGTTGAGCTTCATGTCGCGCATGATCCGTTCCACGGGGTAGATCTGCATCACCCCGTTGCCGCCCATGCACTGAACGGCATCGGCCGCTATCTCAAAGCCCGCCTCCGTGCAGAAGAGCTTGGCCAGTGCGGCCTCGATGGGCACGTCCCGGCCCAGATCGGCGCAGTAAGCCCCGTAGTACAGGAGGAGCCTTGTGAGCTGATACTTGGAGTACATGTCGGCCAGCTTGAACTGATTCGTGGCGATGGAGCCTGTGGTTTGCCCGAACTGCACCCGTCTTTCCAGGTGCTGCCTCGCGTAGCGCATGGCTTCGCGCATGGCGCCCAGTGGTGCGGCCGCGCTCAGTATCCGCTCCACGTTGAGCCCCCGCATCATCACCTGCCATCCCTTGCCCTGGCCATTGAGCAGGTTGGCCGCCGGGACCCTCACGTTGTCGAACCGCAGGTAGCAGTTGTACATGCCGGCGCTGCCGCACCAGTCGTTGACCCTTTCCACCGAAAAGCCCGGCGTTCCCTTCTCGATGATCATGCCGGTGAGGTGCCGGTAGGCCTTTCTGTCTGCCGGGTCCTCGCTGGTCTTCACATACGTCATGTACAGGTCCGCCGCACCGGCCCCCGTCTGAAACCTCTTTATGCCGTTTACCACGTAGTGATCCCCTTCCCGGACGGCCGTGGTCTCTATGGAGGCTATATCCGAACCGGCGTACGGTTCGGTCATGGTGATGGAGCCCAGAAGCTCGCCGGTGGCCAGCTTGGGCAGCCACCGCCGCTTCTGCTCTTCGTTGCCGTCGTGGAGGATCTGCGTGGTGGCCCCTATCATGGAGGCCGCGTAGGCGGAGGAGACGGCCCCGGCACGGCCCACCTGTTCACACAGTATGCAGGCGCCCGTCACTCCCCACTCCTTCTGGTGTCCTCCATACTCCTCCGGAATGGTGGCCCCCAGCCATCCCTTTTCGCCCACTGCCTTCATGGCCTCCCAGGGGTACTCCTTCTTGTGGACGCTTTTTTCCGCACTCGGTATCAGGACCTCGTCGGTGAATTTCTCGGCCTCTTCCATCAGCTTGCGCTGCGAATCCTTCCACCAGGGGTAATCCTGCATCTTTGCCTCTCCCTTCTTCCGTGGTCGCTGCTCCAAATTGTCAAAAGACCCTCTGTGCCGGCCAATTCCGGCCTTGAGCATCGTTGCGGCCAGTTCCTTGTGCTCCCGGTCCCGTCGTCGGAGAGGGTCGGGGTGAGGGGAAACAATGTGGCCGGTAGGATGATCAAAGAGCCCGAGCATCGGAATACCCCGAGCCCTCATTCTCGGATGTGCCGCCGGCGACCATCGCACGGAAGCCGGGATGAGACAACAAAAAAACCGGCCTCGATCATCGTTTCGGGCCTTGATCGTCATTTCGGCCGGGCGCGTCTCCCTTTCTGCCGGCCTCACATTGGGCGACGCCTTCTCACAAGCTTGGCTCCGCGCCGGAATTGAGGCTTTCGATAGGGTGGGCACTGCCCACCAAGAAGACCGTATTGCGCACTCGGTCGGAGTTGGTCGGAACGATGATCAAGGCCCGGGGAGCAAGTCGCGCATCCGAAACTCACCGGTACAACTCGGAGGACATCCGGGAACAATCAAGGGGCTTTTCAGACGCTTTTTCCCCTGCGCGCCAGTTGAAATTCCTCGCGGGCGCAGTAGAGCACCGGCACCACGAACACCGTCAGCACCGCCATCAGCATGCCGCCGAAGGAAGGAATCGCCATGGGCACCATGATGTCGGCTCCCCGTCCCGTTGAGGTCAGCACGGGCAAAAGCGCAAGCACCGTCGTGGAGGTTGTCATGATGCAGGGTCGAATGCGGCGCACGGCGCCCTCAACGACCGCTTCCCGCAGCGACTGCCGCGTCTGGAGACGGGCGCCGCTCACGCTCTGCTTCAGGAAGGTGGTCATGATCACACCGTCGTCCGTGGCGATGCCGAACAGTGCTAGAAACCCCACCCACACGGCCACGCTCAGGTTGACGGTGCCGATCTGGAAGAGTTCCCTTAGATGGGTTCCGAACAGGTGGATATCGAGAAACCAGCTTTGCCCGTAGAGCCAGATGAGGATGAAGCCGCCGGAGCCGGCCACCGCGATCCCGCTAAAGACCATGAGGGTGGTGATCATGGAGCGAAACTGCAAGTACAGGATCAGCATGATGACAAACAGGGCCAGGGGAAGGATAAGGGTGAGCTTCTTCTGAGCCCGCACCTGGTTTTCGTAACTGCCGGCAAAGGAGTAAGAGACCCCGGCGGGCAGCACCAACTCCCCGGAACCGATTTTTTCTTCCAAGTAGGCTTTTGCCTGCTCGACAACGTTGACTTCCGCAAACCCCGGTTTTCGGTCGAAGAGAACGTAGCCGGTCAGAAAGGTGTCTTCGCTGCGGATCATCTGCGGCCCCCGGATATATCGGATCCGGGCGAGCTGGGACAGCGGGATCTGCTCCCCCTTGGGGGAGGCGACCAGGACCTTCTCGAGCCCCTCGATGGAGTCTCTCAGTTCCCGCAGGTAGCGCACCCTCACGGGGTATCGCTCCCGGCCTTCCACGGTGGCCGTGACCGGTTTGCCGCCGACGGCGACCTCGATGACGTCCTGCACCCTATTGAGCATGATCCCGTATCGGGCGATGGCTTCCCGGTCCACCACGATCTCCAAGTAGGGCTTGCCGACGATGCGGTCCGCGAACACTGCCGCCGGCTGAACCGAGGGGACCTCCTTCAACAGACGCTCCATCTGAAGCCCGACCGATTCGATGGTGGAAAGGTCGGGCCCCTTCACCTTGAGTCCCATGGGTGCCCGCATGCCGGACTGCAGCATCACGATGCGCGCTGCAATGGGCTGCAGCTTCGGGGCCGAGGTCACCCCCGGCATGTCTGCGGCCTTCACGATTTCGTCCCATATGTCGTCGGCATTGCGGATGCCGGGCCAGGCCCCCCGGCCGGGATTGACTTGGGGATCCAGGGCCGGACGCCACAGACGGAAGGGTTTTCCGTCGGGGTCCGGGATGAGGCGGCCGTTTTCGTCCCTGGGGTATTTACCCTTCACGAGGTAGGGCTTGGCGTCCGGCGCCAGAAGTTCGGTGCCGCCTTCACTCCTGGCGTAGTCTACCTTGTCCGGGTTGTGACGGAAGCGAAGGCGCTTTCCCCTGTCGTTAAGAAGATATTCCGACCGGTAGCCGATGATCGTTTCGATCATGGAAATAGGGGCCGGGTCCAGCGCCGACTCCGCCCGCCCCAGCTTGCCCACGACGGTTTCCACTTCGGGAATGGCCACTAGCGCCATGTCCTGCATGGCGAGGATGTCTTTTACCTCTCCGATGCTCGCGTGCGGCATGGTGGTGGGCATGTACAGAAATGACCCCTCGTCGAGCGGGGGCATGAATTCCTTGCCCAACCCGGGCAGGGCGTGCTTCAGCCCCACGACGGGTCGGGAGCGCTGAACCACTTCGGGAAGCCATCCGGTCAGGCGCGGAGCGCCCAGCCACACGGTCAAGCCAAAAAGGCCGGCAAAGACCGGAAAGAACAGAAACAACGCCTTGTGAGCCAGGCACCATTTCAGAAGGAAAGGATAGAGCCATTTGAACAGCTCATAGAACAGGAGCAGCCCTCCGATGAGCATGGCGACGAAGACCACGTTGTGGAGGTCGCCCTTTTCAGGCCCGAGGGGCAGCCACTCGACGGACAGCAGGAGAACGAAGACCGCCAGGAGCGCGGCGTTTGCGCCCCACTTCAAATAGGGCACAAGGCGCCGGCTCAGCAGCATTTCGACCAGCCGGAACAGCCCGATGCAAAGAAGAATGGCCCCGGCCCACCATGCCACACGCCACCAGAATACGACCCCGGCTGCGGCCAGCCCCGCAGGCATGAGCCATCGGCCGGCGCTTCGGGCGCGCTCCCCGTTTCTCCCGGTAAAGAGCAGGTGGGCCAGGGGCGGGATCACGGTGAGCGCCACGACGATCGAACCGACCAGGGCAAAGGTCTTGGTGTAGGCCAGGGGCTTGAAGAGCTTGCCCTCGGGGCCTTCCATGGCGAAAACGGGCAAAAACCCCACCACCGTGGTGAGCACGGCGGTCAGAACGGCGCTGCCGACCTCGGCCGAGGCCTGATAGACCACCTCGAACCGGTTGGCGTCCGGCGGGGCTTCGTCGAGGCGTTTGAGGATGTTCTCGCAGATGACGATACCCATGTCGACCATGGTCCCGATGGCGATGGCGATGCCGGAAAGCGCAACGACGTTGGCGTCCACCCCGAAGCCTTTCATGCTGATGAAGCATATGAGCACGGCCAGAGGTAAGAGCCCGGAGATCAGCAGAGAAGCGCGCAGGTGCATCACCGAGAAGATGACGACGATGATCGTCACCATGATCTGCTGCACAAGCGCAGCATTGAGGGTGCCGAGTGTCTCTCGGATCAGGCCCGTCCGGTCGTAGAAGGGCACCACCGTAACCTTGGTGGCGGTGCCGTCGGCAAGGGTTTTCGACGGCAGTCCGGGGGAGATTTCCCGAATCTTTTCCTTCACGTTTCGAATGGCTTCCAGGGGGTTGGCCCCGAAGCGCACCACCACGACACCGCCGACCACTTCGGTGCCCCCTTTGTCCAGCACGCCGCGCCGCAGGCCCGGTCCGACGGTCACCCGGGCCACATCCCGGACCCGGATGGGCAGGTTTTCCGCGGCCCTGACAACGGACTCCTCGATGTCCTTGATGCTCTTGATGAACCCGACGCCGCGGATGACGTATTCGACCCGGTTGATCTCGATGGTGCGCGCACCCACGTCGAGGTTGGCCATCTTCACGGCCTCGAAGATGTTTTCGAGGGTGACCCCGGCCGCACGCATGGCGTCGGGGTCCACGTCGATCTGATACTCCCGCACAAAACCACCCACGGAGGCCACTTCGCTCACGCCCTCGGCCGACAGCAGGGCGTAGCGCACGTACCAGTCCTGGATGCTGCGCAATTGGTCGGGGTCCCAACCTCCGGTGGGGCGGCCCTGCCGGTCGCGGCCCTCCAGGGTGTACCAGAAGACCTGCCCCAGTGCGGTGGCGTCCGGCCCCAGGGTGGGCTGGACGCCGGCAGGGAGCATCCCGGGAGAAAGGCTGTTGAGCTTTTCCAGAAGCCGCGAGCGCGACCAGTAGAAATCAACCTTTTCCTGGAAGATGACGTAGATCGATGAAAACCCGAACATGGAAAAGCTGCGGATGGTCTTGACCCCGGGCACCCCGAGCAGGGCCACGGTCAGCGGATACGTGATCTGGTCCTGAACGTCCTGGGGGGAGCGCCCCATCCACTCGGTGAAAACGATCTGCTGGTTTTCCCCGATGTCGGGGATGGCGTCCACGGGCACAGGATCGCGCACGAACCATTTGATGTCCCAGTCGAAGGGCGCCACCACGATGCCCCATCCCACCACGAACAGGGTGAGCAGGACAACGACGAGCTTCTGTTCCATGCAAAAACGGATGATTCGGTTCATGCCGCTATTCCGTCTGCCCGCCTGCCTGGGCTCACAGCACTTTTCTCCTGACCTCGCCGCACTTGAGCATCATGGCGCCGTAGTAAGGGTTTCGGATATCCTCGTCGGTCTGAAGCCAGGTGGCGCCCCTGTTGTCAAAGGCCATGGGGCAGAAAATCTCGTACAACGGCTCTTTGAAATCGACGCCCAGGTTTTCGATGAGACCCACCAGACCGACGGAAATCCGTTCAAAACCCTCGCGCAACGCTGCGATGTCCTTGCCGCGCCCGGCCTTGTGCGCCCCCGCGGCCAGCAGGTCCGCCGCGTCCTTCCAGACCTGCAGGGCTTCGGGGGAGAGCCGGTGCCCCTGCACGCCGGAAAGGGTCGCGGCGAAGCGATCGGCCGCCCTTGCCGCGTTTGCGAAATCATCCCCGGCAAGGGCTTCCTGGAGCTTCAGGTAATGGTCGAGAAGTGTTGCGATCTCGTGCCTGAAGGAGGCCGGCACCGATCCGGAAAGCGCCCTGGATTCGAGGAAGCGGTCGATGGGAAACTGCTCCTGCACGATCCGGTAGTGCCCCGTGAGGGTCGAAAAGAGCCGCACCGCCTCTTCCACCGTGTCGGCCTCCCGTCCCAGCAGGGCGTCGTTTCGAAGCAGCATGGCGGCTTCCTTCCAAACCAGCGCCGGATGCCCGGTCAGCGGCGTTGCATCCACGGCCTCCAGTTCATCGGAGAACACGCGGTAGGCCGAGACGGCTTTTTCCAGGTCTTTGAGCGTCACGGCGGTCCTGATGCCCTCCACCGCGCCGTCGAGCTTGACCATCTGCGCGGAAAAAACCGGCGAGGCCACGGCACCAGTCGCCCCCCGAAGCGCTGTGCGCGGTGCGGCAGCGCCGTGGTCGTGGACCGCAACGGCCGCCACACCGGTCGGCTGCATCATGCTGGGTTTGGCCTGGAGCTGGACCGCGCTGTCTATCCGGAAGTTGCCTTTGGTGACGACCAGTTCCCCCTCGGCCAACCCGCTGCGGACGATGTATGCGTTTCCGGCCCGAGGACCGAGCACCACTTCCCGGCCTTCATAGCTGCCTTCGAGGCCGGGAACCTTCACGTAGACGATCGCCCGCTTGCCGGTGATAAGGGGGGCCGAGGCCGGAATGACCAGTTCGTCGCTCGGCCCTATAGCCTCTGTGCGCTTCACGGCCCGAACGAACATGCCGGGCTTCAGGCGAAGGCCGGGGTTGGGAACGTCGAGCCGCACACCGACGGTGCGCGTTTTTTCGTTCACCAGCGGATCGATGTACACGACGTTCCCCTTGAAGGATTCCCCAGGAAAGGCCTCGGTCTGAAACGCCACCTGTTGGCCCATCTTCACCCAGGGAAGATCCGACTCGTATGCCTCCAGCACCACCCACACCTTGGACAGGTCCGCAATGGTATAGATCCGGGTACCGGTCTGGACATACATGCCCTCCAGGACGTCCTTGCGGATCACCACCCCGCCCATGGGGGCATGCAGCGTGATGCGGTCCGACGGCGTTCCCCGTAGGATCACCTCTTCGATCTGCCGGCGGGTGAATCCCAGAAGACGCAGTTTTTCACGGGCCGCATGCTCGGTCTGCCGTGCGGCTTCCCTGACCCGGTTCAATCCGCTCTCTTCCAGCTTCCGGATCGACTGGACGGCCTGAATCAGTTCCGCCTGGGCGGTGAGCAGCTCCGGACTGTAGATTTCGGCCATGGGCTGTCCCCTGGTCACGGTGCTGCCCGTGTAGTCCACGAAAAGCTTGTCGATGCGGCCCGGCATCCAGGTGGTGATGTAGCCCAGTCGCGTCTCATCCTTTTCCACCTTTCCGACCATGCGGGTTTCCATTGACACGGGGCGCCGTGCCACAGGCTCGACCGTCACCTCGGCCAGCTTCCTGGCTTCCGAGGACAAGGCGATCTGGCGCAGGCTCACGGCCTCCACCCCGCCGGCGGCGCCTTCCGCCGCAAGTGGGATAAGGTCCATGAAGCAGATAGGGCACTTTCCGGGCTCCGGGAGCCGAATCTGCGGATGCATGGAACAGGTCCATACGGTTGCGTCGGGAGCCCCCGAGTGTTCCAGGGCGGTGCCGTCGTACACGTGAACCGTCTCATGGGCCCCCCTGCCGCCGGTCATGTAACCGGCGACAAAGGACCCCGCGACAAGGAGGGCCACAGCGACGCTCAAAACAGTCTTCCCGAAACGCTTCATGTATTCATACCCTTTGAGGCTGCCTCACCGCGATGGCAACCGGCAAAAGCATGTCCACCCCAAGGCTCCGCAGCTCTGCTTCAATGGAAAATCCCCATCGTTCTTGACGCCTGACCCGCAAGACCCTTTTCCGGTCCTATTGCTCAAGCAGCGCGGCTTCCTGTCGTGTTTCTCCGTTCGGCCTTTCCTGATCCGTATCACTTGGGAGCTTTGTCCAGAACGATGCCCTGTTTTTCGAGCTTGTCGATGTACTTTTTCGGGTTCTTCTCGAATTCTCCGACGCAGTAGGGACAGCAAAAGTAAACTCGCTTGCCGTCGTGGTCGGCATAGATCCTCTTGTCGATGTCTCCACCCATCACCGGGCATTTGGTCTGGGCGGCAGCCACCGCAACACCGGCGGCGGCAACGGCTATCGCAAGAGTCAGGGCCACGGCCATCATCACACTTCTATGCGTCTTCATGATCTGTCTCCTCCTGTGTTGTGACTTTTTCTCGATACGTTGACGTCGGTATTGGTTCTGTTGAGCCCAAGTCCCATGTCGATTCTGCCCTTCCATCCTCAAATGGGTACGGGCATCGGGCCCCCCTTCGCTCATGGGCCTTGATCATCGCCTTGGCCGGGCAACATCGGAGGCAAATTGCTGCTGTCACCTCTCCCGCCAGGCCGCCTTTACCCTTCCGGCATGTTGTGTTTCGGCATCACCACCCCGTGAATGGTGCACGGGATTTCCGCTCCCACCAGCATCTCCAGTTCCGCCAGGCGCTGCGCCTGGTCGGCGAGCGCCCGGACATAGGCCAGCTCGAACTCGAGCAGGGTCTTTTCGGCGTCGATGAGGTCCACGGAGCTTCGGGTGCCGGCCTGAAAGGCGCTGAGGGTGACCTTGAGAGCCTCATCTGCCTTTGGGATCAGCGTACGGTGGTAAAGGTCGATCTTGCGCTGGGCATCCCGGTACCTGTAGAGGGCCAGCTCCATGTCTGAAAGGAGGGTGCGCCGCAACGCCTCGGCTCTATTTTGTGTGGCGGCCAAGGCGGCTTCGCGTTCGCGCACCGCGGCACGGCGTCTCTCCCACCAGAAGGGGATGTTGACCGTGACGGAAGCGATGACAGGGTCCTTGCCGCTGTCGCTCAAGTTCGCAGTCCGCGCTGCGCCGGTAACGATGTCCTCGATGCCGAAGGTGATGTCCGGGTAGTAGTCCTTTCGGGCCAGTTGGATGCCGTATTTCTCTTTTTCCGCCAGATGCTCGTAGCGCTTCAACTGGGGGTTGGCTTCGGCAAGCCGCGATGCGAGCTGCGCATCGGTCAGGGCGCTCAGCATCACCGGTACGGCCGGGGGCCAGGGCAGTTCCGTGTCCGGAGACAAGTTCATGGCCGTGGCCAGCTTTGTCATGACGGGCCTGCGAAGGTCCTGCAACGAGCGCAGGCGGTCTTCGAGGCGGCCCAACTGCACCTGGGTCCTGAGGAGGTCGGCGTAGGCAGCGGCACCGGCCGTGTACCGGGCCCTGGCCACGCTTTCCAGGTAGCGGACCAACTCCATGTCCTGCCGGGTGATCTCCACGGCCTGGGCCAGGTAAGCGTATTCGTAGTACGCGGCCTTGACCTCGTAAAACAGCTTCAGTTTGAGCGCATCGTACTGGGCCTTTATCGCTTCGGCGTCTCTGGCCGCGACGTCTCCCCTCAGACCGAGCACCCCGAACCAGGGAAAGGTCTGAAACAGCGCAACCCGCGCCTCCTGGGGCCCGACCCGCGTCTCCACCGACTCGATGTAGTAGGCAAAGGTGAAGCGGGGATCGGGAAGCGCGGTAACCTGGGGGATCTTTTCAAGGGCGGCCTTCCACCTGTAAAACGCCGATTTGAGTTCCGGGTTGTTGAGTGCGGTGTGGGCCAGGTAACCGGAAAGGACGGTCAACGCCTCATGGCCTTGCCCCGGCGCAGGATTGGCTGCGGGTGCCGTCATATCGCCAGCCGTCTGGGCCGTCGGCCCCGCTGTCTCCGATGCCCCTGCCGGCGAAGTCGCCATGAGCCACAGGGCAAAACCTGCTGTAACAAAATACTTCATCATGTCTTCGACCTTTTCGGTTGGCATCTTTCCTGATCAAAAGAATAGGGTTTATAAAAATAATAAGCACAAGGTCGTATCTTGCAAGCGCTGGCGTCTCCCCCGCCATGCGGCGTGGATATGGGCAAGATGCCCCCTCTCCCGGAAAAGCCGGCAGAACCGTGTGTAGTGCGCGCGTCCACAAAGTGCGCTTTCTATACCCCCACCCCGTCCCTCTGCCAGAGGTCGAGGAGGATGCAGGAAATCAGGGCTGGTTTGTGATAGGGGGGGCTGCGGCCCCCGTTTGGCGCACTTGGTTTTGGACGGCTGTTGGGATATGATCCAAACACTTTCCGCAATCAAGCAGCGGCGTGCATGAAAGCATGGAAATGGATCGCTCCTTTATGAACGAGGTTCTCCCTTCCAGACCTTCGCGGCAGCACATCGCGATGGGGCACTAACTCGAGAAGAATGGTCGGTGTCGTCCGGGGATTTCTCGGTAAGGCCCCTGATCAGGAGGGTTCCGACAAGCCATGATAAGAGTGGTGACCATCATCGGGGCGCGCCCCCAATTTATAAAGGCCGCAGCGGTCTCACGGGCCATAGCGCTGCACAACAGAACGGGGGGGCCCCTTCTGGTTGAGACCATCATTCACACCGGCCAACACTACGATCACAACATGTCGGCCGTGTTTTTTGATGAGCTCAAGATCCCCCTGCCGACGCATAATCTGGAGATCGGCTCCGATTCCCATGCCGGGCAGACCGGCAGGATGCTCCAGGGGATCGAACGGCTCCTTCTGGAACAAAGACCGGATGTGGTTTTGACTTACGGCGACACCAATTCCACCCTTGCCGGTGCCCTGGCAGCGGCCAAACTGCAAATCCCTTCGGCCCACGTGGAGGCCGGGCTGCGCAGCTTCAACCGGTCCATGCCCGAAGAAATCAACAGGGTGGCGGCCGACGCCGTATGCAGCATTCTTTTCTGCCCCACCCGCACTTCCGTGGAAAACCTGAAAAAGGAAGGCGTGCGCCCGTGCACCGCTTCGGATCTGTCTTCCTGTGACATCGACAGCCGGCTCTTTTTCCAGGTGGGCGATGTGATGTACGATGCACTGCGCTTTTACGAGAACCTGGCCGAGGACAAGTCCAAGATCCTGTCGGCTTTGGGTCTTTGCACGAACCGTACGTCCGGGTCGGGCCTGCTCCCCGGTGCGGCACGAAAGACCTCCCCTTACCTGCTTGCGACCGTACATAGGGCCGAAAATACCGACAATCGTGAAAACCTTCTCAACATATTCGAGGTACTGTCGAACCTTCCCCTGATAGGACACAGGGTCGTGCTGCCCCTTCACCCCAGAACGAGGAATCGCCTGGGCGCGTTGGCCTCGGGAAAGTCCTGGGACCTGATCGCGTCCGGCCTGGTCCGTGGTTCCCCAGGATCCGCAGAAGCCGGGCCACGGGAAGGAGGGCTGCACATCGTCGACCCGGTGGGTTACCTCGACATGATAATGCTTGAAAAGCACGCAACGGCCATCCTCACCGACTCGGGGGGCATGCAGAAGGAGGCATTTCTCCTGAGGCGTCCCTGCATCACCCTGAGGAAAGAGACCGAGTGGACGGAAACCTTGCAGGCAGGCTGGAATGTCCTCGTGGGGGCCGACCCCGGCAAGATCCGCCGCGCCCTTTCTGCGGTTTCGAATCATCAGGCACCATCCCCTCCCTTCTTACGCGCTGCAGGGGAATCAGCGGAGAACGAACCGTATGGGGACGGCGACGCAGCGGGCAAGATAGTGGATATTCTCGTCAGGATATTGGGGCGTCATCAGCCGGTGTCCGTTAAGTGAGAGCAAAGCGGACCACGCCCATGCACCTCGCGACACCCGGGCCTGGAGAAGGCCGCCTTGCCTGTGTCGATCCGCAGGGCAACAAGGTCCCCACGAAGTGACATAGACCGTAGGGGCTTGATCATCGTTCCGGCCGGGCGGGTCCTCATGAGCCCGAGTGGCGGACACCCGAGCCTTTTTGTTTCGCGGGCAGGGTAAGGGGCCCGGCAGGGCCGATTGCAAACCCTTACACTTTCCTTTATCCTGACAACCACTTCATACGTCGGTGCTTGCAGCCCCTGACGGCAAATGCCGTTGCCGGGGCCGCGAACGGGGGGCGGGGAACTTGAACCCCCGAAGCACTCACGAACCCGCTGGTCCTTAACCTGCCCCACACCGGGTGCTCCTGGGGACCGTCTATTCCCCGGTCCCGGGTGGTGTATTGAAGGCACAAGTCCCCTCACGGCTGGAAGCGCCTGTGAAAAAAAGAGAAGCGGCACCGCCCGGCCGCTGCACGGGGACGAGGGAAGGTTACGTATCGGGAAGAAGGCGAAGCAATACTCAAGGACGATGCCATGGAAACAATGAGACATGCGAGTGGCGATCAAAAAGGATCGCTGGAGGCGTTCTTTTCCCCTCGATCCATTGCCGTCATCGGCGCGTCCCGAACGGAGGGAAAATTGGGGCACGCCGTTTTGTCCAACATGATTGAAAGCGGTTTCCAGGGCACCATCTATCCCATCAACCCGCGAGAAGACACCGTTTTGGGCCTGACGTGCTACGAAAGCCTCCGGGCTGTTCCAGGCCCCGTTGATCTGGCCGTCGTGGTGATCCCGGCGCATCAGGTTCTCGCCACCCTCGAGTCCTGCGGAGAAAGTGGTGTGGGCGGGGTCATCGTCATCACCGCCGGGTTTCGAGAGATAGGCCATGACGGGATGGTGGCCGAGAGGAAGATGACCGAGATTGCGCGGAACCACGGGATGAGGATACTCGGTCCCAACTGCCTCGGGATGATCGACACGCTCGTTCCCATGAACCCGTCTTTTGCAGCGAACATGCCCCGGCAGGGAAAAATTGCCTTCATGTCCCAGTCCGGGGCACTGTGCACCTCCATACTGGACATCGCTTTGGCGCAAAACGTGGGGTTTTCCCGGTTCGTGAGCCTGGGAAACAAGGCCGACCTGAATGAAATCGACTTCCTCCAATCCTGGGAAGACGACCCGGCCAGCAATGTGGTGATGGCCTACCTGGAAGGGATTGCGGACGGAGCCCGTTTCATCGAGACGGTCCGTCGCGTCACCAAGAGAAAACCCGTGATCGCCATCAAGTCGGGCACCACCAGTGCGGGGTCCAGGGCAGTGAGCAGCCACACAGGGACCCTGGCGGGGAGCGAGCGGGCTTACGAAACGGCTTTCAAGCAATCGGGCGTCATCAGGGCCCACTCGGTGGGGGACCTGTTCGACCTTTCCGTGGCCCTGGCAAGGCAACCCCTTCCCCCCAACGATCAGGTGGCCATCGTCACCAACGCCGGCGGGCCGGGCATCATGGCAAGCGACGCCATTGAACGTGCCGGTCTGCAACTGGCCCGCCTGGACAGGACGACCATGGACAGGCTTCAGGAGGTGCTCCCTCCGGCCGCCAGCATCATCAACCCGGTGGATGTCTTGGGAGACGCCCTGGCGGAGCGCTATCGCAAGGCCCTCGATCTGGTCTGCCGGGATCCCAACGTGGGAGCGGTTCTGGTGATCCTGACTCCCCAGTTCATGACCCAGGTGGAAGAGACGGCACGTGCCGTGTGCGAAAGTGCCGATCGCCTCGGCATTCCCCTGATGGCCTGCTTCATGGGGGAAGCCCACACCAAGGCGGGAGAGCGGATACTAAACGAATACAAGGTACCCAACTACTTCGTCCCGGAACGGGCCGTCGCGGCACTCAAGACCATGGCGGATCAGCGACGCTGGCAGGAGCTGCCCCTTCCGAGCTTTGAAACGTTTTCCGCCAAGACCGACCACGTGTCCAAGGTCTTTGAACGGGTCCGGAAAGACGGCAGGCTCCAGATAGGCGATGCGGAGGCCCGAAGCGTGCTGGACGCTTATGGGATCCCCACACCCTCGTCCATGCTTTGCAAGACACCCGAGGATGCGGTTCGCTTTGCCGAAGACCTGGGGTACCCTGTGGTGATGAAGGTGGCCAGTCCCGACATCCTCCACAAGACCGATATCGGCGGCGTGAAGCTGAACCTGGGCAGTGCGAACGACGTGAGGGATGCCTTTGACCTGATCACCTTTCGAGCGCAGCGTTACATGCCCGATGCCGAGATATGGGGCTGCCTTGTGCAGCAACAGGTGCGTGGGGGCAAAGAGGTGATTGTGGGAATGAACCGCGATCCGCAATTCGGCCCTCTTGTCATGTTCGGGTTGGGAGGCATATACGTGGAGGTGCTCAAGGACGTGGCTTTTCGCATCGCTCCCTTTTCACGAACGGAAGCCGGCGAAATGCTCCGAGAAATCAGAGGGTACAACTTGTTGCAGGGGGTCAGGGGGCAGGCCCGTTCCGATATGGAGGCCATCGTCGAGACGCTGCTGCGCGTGTCGCAGCTTGTCACGGAATTTCCCGAAATCGTCGAGCTCGACATCAACCCCTTGGTGGTCTTCGAGGAGGGACGGGGGGTGGTTGCCGTGGATATGCGGATGGTGCTGGCTTCCTGAGAGCGTGTCTGAAAATCGGTTTGGGGAGGAGAGTCGACACAACCACGGGTACCTTCTCCCTTTGAGGCCTTGACCATCGTTCCGGCCACATCCGAGCAAATGCGGAATAATGTCTTTTTGGTGGGCAGTGCCCACCCTACGAAACCTCAATTCCGGCGCGGAGCCCAAGCATGCGGGAACGGCGTCTCCCAACGTGATGCCGGCAGGAAACGAGACCCACCTGGCCGGAACGACGATCAAGGCCCCCTTTGATCCCAAAGCCGCGGCAATGCTTCCCGGCCGCAGCGATGATCGAGGCCGTCGGGGCGTTGAGGGGGCATCAGGGTCTTCAGGGAGCGCCTTGCAGTGGGAGGGGTGAAATGACTATTGCGATTTACGTGACATCCACACAGAGTTTCTCGGGAAAAAGCGCCCTTTGCGTCGGCCTGCTTAGACGTCTCAAGAAGCACGGTTACGCAGTCGGTTACATGAAGCCCGTGAGCACCCAGGGCCATCTGTCAGGCGATCGACTCATAGACGAAGATGTCCAGTTCATGCGGGCCACCTTCGCCTTGGACGAACCCGTGGAGGCGATGGCCCCCGTCATCCTGACAGACCGCAAAGTGGCACAGATCCTGGCCGGAGACGAAGAAGAGGCGACCGAAAGAGTGCGCTCGGCTTACGAAGCCATAGCCGCCCACAAGGATGTGGTCGTGCTGGAGGGAGGCGGGAGCCTGCGCGAGGGCTGGTTCATCAACCTGGCCCCCCCCCACGTGGCCGACTTGCTCGGGGCCAGGGAGCTCGTTATCGTTCCGTACATGAGCGACATGCAGCTCGCCGACGACCTGGTTACGGCCAGGGTGCGACTCGGCGATTCCCTCCTCGGTGCCGTGATCAACAGCGTGCCCGCACACCGCATGGATTTCGTGCGCACTACGGTGAGGCGTTTCGTGGAAGGGCGCGGGGTGCCCGTCTTCGGTGTCCTTCCCAAGGAGAGGGTGCTCCTTTCGGTCAGCGTGGCGGAGCTCAACGAAGGGTTGGGCGGCGAGATCCTCACCGCGCACCGGGCCGCGGGGGAGCTGGTGGAGCACCTCGCAGTGGGTGCCATGAACGTGGATTCCGCCCTGAAGTACTTCCGCCAGAGGCCCCATCAGGCCGTGATCACGGGAGGAGACCGCGCCGACATCCAGGTTGCCGCCTTGCAGAGCTCCACCCGATGTCTCATCCTGACCGGCAACCTGCGCCCCACCCCCCAGATCATCGGACGCGCCGAGGAACAGGGGGTGCCCATCATTCTCACCAGACACGACACGATGACGGCCATCGAACGGATAGAGAAGTTCTTCGGCAAGACACGCTTCCACCAGGAGGAAAAGATCGTGCGTTTTGAAACACTGCTCGAACAGCACATGGATTTCGAAGCGCTTTACAAGCTGGCGGGGCTCGCTAAGGGTGCGCAGGTTCGAGCTCCAGGACCTTGACCAGGTTCGTGGTGCCGCTTGTCCGAACAGGAATCCCTGCCGTAACGATCAGCCGATCTCCGGGACCTGCGATCCCCCGTTCCCGAGCCAGAGACCTGGCCAGGGCAAAAACCGCTTCGGTGTCGTCATAGGAGTCCACGAACACGGGGACAACCCCCCATGTGAGGGTGAGCTGTCTCTGGGTAGCCAACCGGGGCGTCAGGCCCACCAGGGTGTTCGGAGGACGGAAACGGGCCACAAGGCGGGCAGTGCTTCCCGATGCGGTGGCCGCAACAATGGCCGCCGCGCCAAGATCCCCGGCGAGCCGACAGGCGGCCCGGCTGATGGCCCCGCCGGTGGTGGAAAGCAGGTCCGATACGGGTTCCTCCAGGAAGTCCCTCTCCTTCAAATGGGGCTCCGTGGCACGGGCGATGCGGTCCAGCACCTCCACGGCCTCCCTGGGGTATGCGCCCGTGGTGGTCTCGTCGGATAGCATCAATGCGTCCGTCCCGTCCAGAACCGCATTGGCCACGTCCGTGGCCTCTGCACGTGTGGGCCGCGGACTCGTGACCATGGACCGAAGCATCTGCGTGGCGGTGATCACCGGCTTGGCGGCGCGGCGCGTCTTCTGGATGATGGACTTCTGAACCATGGGCACCTGCTCCAGGGGCATCTCCACGCCCAGGTCACCCCGAGCCACCATCACCCCGTCCACGCGATCGAGTATCTTTTCGAATCTCTCGATGGCCTGGGGCTTTTCGATCTTGGCAATCAGCAGGGGGGCAGCCTCTTGCTTCTCTAATATTCTGCGGACGGGCTCCAGATCGTCCTCGTGACGGACGAAGGAAAGGGCCACGAAATCCACCCCTTCTTCCAAACCCAGCGTCAAATCCTGCATGTCCTTGCCGGTGAACGCAGGAATCCGCAGGTTGCTGGTCGGCAGGTTGACGCCCTTGCGGGATTGGATCACCCCGCCCACAAGCACCTCACAAACCACCTTCTCGGATTCCTTTGCCACTACCTTCAGCTCGACCAACCCGTCGGCCAGCAGGATACGGTCCCCGAGCACCACGTCATCCATGAGAAACGGGTAATTGACGGGGACGGCTTCGGAATCCGCGCTTTCTCCTCGGACAAGGTACACCGTCTGCCCGACCGCCAGTTCCCGTTCCGGCACCGGAAGGGTGCCCAGGCGTATTTTGGGTCCCCCCAGGTCCTGGAGGATACCGATTTCCCGACCGAGCTCTCGAGAAACCTCCCTGATGGAACGTATGGTGCGTCGGTGGGTCTCATGGTCCCCGTGGGAAAAGTTGAGCCGGGCCACATCCATTCCGGCAAGTGCGAGGCCTTTGATCTTCTCCGAACCAAAGGTGGCCGGGCCAATGGTGCATACTATCTTTGTTTTTCGCTGTGAGCGCCGCTGTTCCATGTGCCTTCCCATCCCCCCCTATCGCCCGTAAGCCGTCAACTTGTGTGCATCCGCTTCCCCGGTTCCCCGCATGACCCGCCACGGCCTTTTCATAGGAAAGGAAGCGAGAGCACGGCCCTGTTCCACCCTTCCGGGCCGACACCCGCAGCCTTGATGAGGCGCCCGTCCCCGACCAAGCACCTGCACACATCCCCATCATAGGACCCGTCGGGGTGCTGAACGACCACAGGATGATCCACGGCCCGGAGCATGGGGATGTCGTTGGGACTGTCCCCCAGGGCCACCGTGACAACTTCCCCAAACCGTTCCTTGTAAAGGCTCGTTAAGATACGAACCGCCTTTCCTTTATCACTGTTGCCCAGGATATGGAAAAACCGCCCCCTGGTCCACTGGAACCCCTGATCGCGGATACCCTGCACAACAGCCTGGAGTTGGGACGCATCGTCCCGTTCCAGCACAAAAGGCTCGTCGAAATCCCTGAGCTTTGCCCTGGCTGCTTCCACGGCGCTCAGGCCCGTGAGGGCGGCCACCTCCTCAGCGGACATGTCCCCAAACCCCCTGACACGGCACCCCTTTTTCCTCAGCGCCTCCAACGCCTTCCTCAGATCGGCGTAGGGTGCGCCTAGCCTTACCATCTGCCATTTCTCGACGTCTTCGGGCTCCACCCCCGCACGTTTGATCTGGGAGAGCGTGAAATAGCCAGGCGGCATGAATATTCCACCTCCGTTCTCCGAGATGAAGGGATGGGGGTTTTCCAGCCTTTGGCTGTAATACGCGATCTCCGTTCTTGTCTTGCTGGAGCACATGACAAGGGGAACGGCCCGCCCCTTGAGATACGCAAGGGCCGGCTTCGCCTTTTCATGGGAATAGGTCCCGGCATCGAGAAGCGTCCCGTCCAGGTCCGTGAAGACAACCGGTTTTGGATGATCAGTCATGGGTCATGGGGAGGCTTCGCCTGCGTCAATAGTCAACAGTCAATCTCAGAACGTGTAGCCGATGGAAAAATGGAGCCTTCCCGATTCTTCACCTTCTTCACGGTCGAGCTTGAACCCGTAAAGCAAACCGACGGGTCCGATGGGCGTTATGTACCTCAGGCCGACTCCTGCCGACGGCCGGAACGTGTCCGAATCGTATACACCCGCTGTTTCGCTCACATTGCCGATATCGTAAAACCCCGTGAATTCGAAGTTTTTCCCCAGATCGATGCGCGCTTCCACGCTCCCGGACAGTGCCCTGCGACCACCGACAGGTTTGCCGCGCCGGTCGAAACGCAGCAGGTTCTCATGAAAGCCCCGGACCGTCGACGTGCCGCCCAGGAAGAAGAGTTGATCGCTCGGGACGTCCTCTGCATCCCCGTACGGTTCCAGATAACCGGCCCGGCCCAGGCCGGCGAAGGTGAGCCGTGAGAAAGGCGACCAATAGTAGCGCATGTCCGCACGCAGTTTGAGGAAGTCGTCGAGTGAGTTCTCCAGACCCTTGGAAACATCGAGGGACACGGCCGCACACACCCCCTTTCGGGGCCTGATGAAGGAATCCCTCCCGTCGTAGCAGACCGAGGGAGTGGTGACGAGTATGGTCCGAGGCTCATAAGCGTGCGGGGCCGTTTGTATCGTCGGCATCGGGACCGTCACCGTGTCCCGCAGGTACTGGTCTCTTCTTTCCAGGCCGGCCGTGACGCTCGTGGTCAGACCCTTGATCCACTCCCGGCTGAGCCCCAGGGAGGCTCCCATGGTCCTTATCCCGAAGTCGAGGTTGAACTCCTCCCTTTTTTCGGCGAAGGCGGCCAGGTTGGCCGCAACCCGTGTGCCCAGAGCCCGTGGCTCTTTCAACCCGAAATCGGCCCGGTAGCCTATCTCGCTCGCCTCCCCTCCCACCCACGCGTCCTTGTTGGTGCCCCGCAAGTTGTGGTCCCCCGTCTTGCCTGTTAGAAAAAATCCCTTCTCGGTCTCGTATCCTGCACCCGCCTGCACGAAATAGGGCCTTTTTTCCTGCACTTCCACAAACAAGGGGATTTCTTCCCTCTTCTCCTTCAGGCCGATGGCCCTGAACCTGACCGAGTCGAAGAGATCCGTGTCGCGAATATTGCTTTGCCCTTCCAGCATCCCGGTCAGTGAAAAGGGGTCTCCGGGGCCCATCTCCAGCTCGCGATCCAGTATGTGCTTCTTCGTCCGGAAGTTGCCCGCGTAGTAGACGCGTCCCATCCGCACCAGGGGACCTTCTTGCACACGGTACACCACCTGGGCCTGCCTCCCCTTTTCGGTGAAGGTGGACGATCCCTTCACCTGCACATGGGGATGGCCTTTCTCCGAGACACGGGAAGAAAGGGTGTTCTCATCGCTTTGCACCAGATACTCTCGAAACGGCTGCCCTTCCTTCAAAAGGAGGGCCCCCCGGGCCCTGTCTTCCTGCAGAAGGGTGAGCCCTTCGAACCGAAGGGAAGCAACCAGGGTTTGCACCCCTTCCTCGATGCGCAGCGTCACGTCCACCTCGGTGCCATCCTGGCTGTACCGCACCGTCTTGTCAACCTCGGCGCTCAGATAACCCTCCCTGCGATAGAGGGTTCGGATCATGCCCACATCCTCCTCCAGGGTCTTCGCCACGAAAGCCCCCTTTTCGAAAAGCCCGGCCGGCCGTGTGAGCATCTGCCTGCGTATTTTCTCGTCGCTGAACACCTGGTTACCGCCGACATGGACGGAGCGTACCGTGGTGCAGGGGCCTTCTTCGATCAGGATGCGAATCTCCCGCACCTCCCCTTTGTCCTCCGCCCGGGTGCTTGTTTCCATCTTGACCTCGACCTTGGGGTAGCCGGCCGCGGTGTAACCTTCCCTGATTTTCGTGAGGCTTCGGCGCAGCCCCAGATCGCCTGTGTTCCCCTGCTCGAAGAAAACCAGATCCTTTCTAAGCCTCCGGTTTGAAAACCTCGCATTGCCCTGGAAGGTGACTTCGTATCGCGGCCCCTCCTGCACGGTGAGCACCGCGGAAACCTTGCCGGCGTGAGGGTCCTTGTCCACCCTGGCATCGATGGAACAGTCGGCATACCCTTTCTTCCTGTAATAGGCGACAAGGGTTCGGACATCCCTTCTCAGGTCCGCCTCCACAAAGCGTCCGGAAAATATCAGGCGCGTCACCCCGCGCTTTACCTTCATCTTCCTTTTCAGATCCGATTCGGAAAACGCATGGTTGCCGCTCATCTCCAGACGATCGAGTCTGTAAAAGGGACCCTTTTCTATGACCACCCCCATGTGTACGGATCCGTCCACGCCTTCCTCCTTGGCTCCGACGCGGACTTTGGGCGCAACGTATCCCTGTCGGCGAAAAAGCTCGGCAATAAGCCGTTCCTGCTGCTGGAGGTCCTCCGGTACAACGGGATCGCCCACAGCGACCGTCATGGAGCTGCGGATTTCCTTTTCCAATACCGGAAAGCCTCCGCTTATGCTTATTGCCCTTATCTGCCGGAAAGGCGTGAGGCGAAAGGCCAGCGTCATGCCGTCCTTCCCCTCTCGCGAATCCACGTGTATTTCGCCGAACCTCCTGCACAGCTCCATGGCCTGGAGGGTTTGTTCCAGTAAAGGCTCGGAAAGGGGTTCCCCCACGCGAACGAACACAAGATCTTCGGCCATCTGCTTCCAATAGGCGGCATCGCCCGGGGCATCGAGGATCTCGATCACAACCTCCGCCACGCTGAGCGCGGCAGCCGGTTGGGAGGCGGAAACCGCTTTTTCGGATCCCGAGGAGTATGCGGGGCATGTCATCCCTAGTACCCACACCAGAAAGACCCCGAATGCCGTCCATGGCGTGTCCGATCTGACGCCCATTCATCCTCCGAAGCCCCAACGTGTGTCTGAAAACTCCGTTGTGTTTGCGCCCCGGCCTCCGGCTCCAATGAGCCCCGGTCTGCCTGAAGGTTATTTACAGACACGCCGGGCTTGGTCACAACTTGGGCCACCGAGTTGGTTCCGTCTTCGGCGAACAGGTCAATGCACCGCCCGCCCTGACTACCCCGCATATGGAAATACCGTCATTCCGGACTTGATCCGGAATCCAGTTTCCCCTGGGGTCAACGTGCCCCCTTGCGCCCATGCGTTGTGGCCGAATATATGATCAAGCCCGAGACGCTCCTAGCGAAACTCCAACCGAAATTGCAGTTCCCCGCCGAAACTGCCCTTGGAATCCTGAAAGCCTGTCAAGAGAACGCTCTCGAGCAGCTTGTACTCCGCCACGGCCCGCTGCCTTGCTTCACCTGTCCGGGATTCCACGGCGTACTTGACGCTCAATCGGCTGGAAAGGTCCTTCCCCAAGGTGACCTTCACTCCCCCGGAACCCCCTGGACCCTCCCCGTCCGCGTCTTCCACCTCCAGCAGGTCGAGCCCGGCCACCTCCTTGATATCCTTGCCCATGGTGTCCGCAATGACCTCGGTCAAAAGCCGTCGTGTGGATTGGGAGGTCCCCCCCTCTTGTTCTATCAGCTCTCCCGTGGTCCTGCCTAGAAGGAGAAGGGACAGAATGTCCCCGTGCTCGAGGGGAGGTTCGGAGGTGAGCTGGAAGCTGAGGCGCTCCGGGACCCCTTCGATGTTCAGGTAGACCTTCCACTTACGGACATCGGCCTCGCTCTCGATATCGAGGGTCGGCTCCAACTTGTAAGGATTCACAAAATCGATAACCCCTTTTTTCACCACGAAGGTCTTCTTCCTGTAAGTGATGGTACCGACTTCCACGCTGGCGCGCCCGTTGACCACTGGGTGATTCACGCTTCCCGTGATGCGAAGATCCGGGTTGATGTCGAGAAGGGCCAGGTTGTTGTCGACCCGAAAAGGATTCCTCCTCTTGACCGACACGTCCAGTTGCATGTTCTTGACAAAGGGAACCTCCACCGGGGATGGCTGGGGAGCTTCTTCTCGCGTCTTCTCCCTGATCCCCTGGAGAAGGCTCAGGTTGACGTCCTTGTAATAGGTGCCTTCAAGGAGAACCACCTCCCCCCGAAGGGCGGATTGGTCCTCGGTGCCCTCGAAGTGCAGCCGCGTGTTCAGAAGTATGTCCATGGTATCGGGAATCCGCAGCGGCAGTACGCTCGCACGCAGGTCCACGGTGGCGCGTGCCGGCTTGAGGTTCTCCAGATCCACCTTCCCGCTCACTTCGAAGCTTCCGGTGTCCAGCTTGCCCTGGATGCGCTCCACCGTGACGGCCCCGGAGGTGACGCTTATGCGGCCATCGATACCATGCAGCGTCTGCATGAGGACCGGCACGGTGCATCCGATCTTTTCCAGCACCACATCCGCCCGGATGTCCGGATCCCGACGGGTACCCCGCAGACGCGCCGCCATGTTGACGCTTCCCGTAACCGCGCCGGTCTGCTCCGCAAACCGACTCATCACCCGGGCCGGGATGCTCCCTTCCACCACGAAGTCCAGTGGGCCGTCGAGGGCCCCCTCCCCGCGCACCGTGACACGCCCCTCACCCAAAACCTCCAGGTCCATTCCAGGCAGGCTCAAGACGTTTTTCTCGAAAATCGCACGCAGATCCCGCCCACGGACAAGCTCCAATCCCCTGTGGGAAACATTTAGTGAAGAGATGACCGCACGGGCCGTGACGTTCTTGACGGCATGGGCATTGCCTGCCGCCTCTATGGACCCGGTGAGCGTTCCCCCCAGGTCGCCCTGGCCCGCCGCCTTGAAGTAAGGATATAGTGCGGTGTCGTCGAAGCGGAGGGTGGCCGCAAAGTCCTTCTTCCTGAGATGGTAGGAACCTTCCAGGTCGAAGTCCAGACTCGCCCGCACGCGGGCCAGTTGTTCCCTCAGATCGAAGCGCACGACAAAATCCTGCACGGCCTTACCCGCAAGATTCAGACCGCGGAGCATTACCTTAGCCTCGACCTGTGGATCTTCGACCCTCCCCTTTCCCAAGACACGAAAGGCCATGGTGCCCTGATCCATATCCAGCCGGCGCATCGCATCCACCTTCTCGAGGGCCACGGCTTCGGACCCGAGCTCCATCTGGAATTCTCCGTCGAGGGTCACCCATCCTTTTCCGTCTATCTGCTGCCCTTCGGCCACGGTGATTCCAAGCTGATCGACCCACAGCCTCCTGTCTGCCAACCGGCACGACACGTCCACTTGCCGAAGCCTTTGCGCCCCCGTGTCCAGGTCCCGCGCCCGGAGCCTCGCTTCGCCCCGGGGCTTGCCCATCGTCCCTTCCAGCCTGGCGGAAAGCGAGACGTCCCCCTTGAATTGCGGGAAGAAGTCCCCAACGTGCAATGCCTCTGCTTCGAGGGTCGCTGCGAAGGAGGGGTCCCGCAGCATTTCGAAGGTACCGGGCGTGAGCAACTGAGCCTCGCCCTGGAGGGACACGGCGGAAAGCCCGTTGCGCAGGGTCACCTGTTCGGCGCGCAACCTGCCTTGGGACCAGTGCAGACGGGCATCCACGTCCCCCAGTCTCGTTCCCTGCACGGCCATTCCCGTGCCCGTCACAGCCAGTGCCGCCACAAGGCTCTTCACGCCGCCTTCCAGCTCGAGCCTTCCGCTCACCGTACCCGCAAGGACTTCGCCGGCCAGGAAGTCCCGGGCCTGAACACCGTCCAAGGAAAGAGTGAATCGCGACGGCAACCGCGGATCCACTGTAAAGGGTCTTTCAAATACCCGAACGCTTCCCGTTCCCTTGATCCTGGACCCCTTGTTCTCCAGCAAGAGACGGCGAACGCTCAGCACGCCATCGCCGTCCAGGACGGCCCCCACTTGCACCGCGCCCACCGTCACGTTTCTCACCCGCATCCCGCGCGTCTTGAGCGTCAGGTCCGCCTCCGGCCTTCTCAAAGGCCCGGAAAGGAGCACCTTGAGCCCCAATGCGCCCGCCACATCGGCGATGCCGAGAGAGGACAGGATCCCTTCCAGATCCGCCGCATCGGCCTCCACGCTGCCGTCCACCACGGCAGCCGGTATGTCGTAGCGTCCCTGTGCCTGCACTCGGACGCCCGGGCCCTTTACCTCCAACACGCCGATGGTGGCGATGGACTTGCTGAGCCCACCTTCGGCCGTCACCTCCAAGTCCATGGGCGGGAGGGTTGCCCCAGGATCCAGGCCCTTTGCAAAAAGCTTGAGATGCGCCTGCGCCGCAAGGGTGTCCGGGCAGATCCCTTTGCCGGATACCGTCAAGACCGTATCCACGGCGCCTTTCAAGTTGCCGGGACCCTTGTTGATTTGGGACAGGTGCAGGCCTTCTTGTTCCAGATGGACCCTGTATGACAGGGACTCCAGGTCCCTGATGGGAGCGAGCAGTCCCTCCGGGAAAGCCTCGCGCAGGTCCACCTCCGCCCTGAGCCGGCTCAGCCCGGAAAAAGCCCTCACCTCAAGGTCGTCGATGGAAAGGTGCCGCTTTCTCAGGGAGCAGGAAAGGGAGACTCCCTCCACCGGCGTTTCGTAGAGGCTGCCTCCCGCGTAATCCAGGTCCAGGGTGACGTCAGGATCTTCAACGGCTCCCCTTGCACTGCACCGCGCCACCACATGGCCGGTGATGCCTCGCGGGAGCGGAAGGATTTGCCCCCATTCGCCGAGATCCACCTCCATGTCCGCCGCAAGATCCACGGCGGAACCTTTCAAAAGGTCCCCCACGCTTCCTTCCAGGCTCAGTTTGAGAGCAGGGCCGAGCACACTTACCACCAGAGGATCGAGACGGCCCTTCCTGTAAGCCGCACGGACCGATAACCCGTCGAGATGGGTGCGCCCCCACAAGGTGGAGACTTCCGCCTGACCGGTCTTAAGCCGGCAATCAGCCGACTGCTGCGCCAGATTTCCATTTGCCGTGCACTCGATTCCCCGGATCGCCGCCGTCAGATCCTGCCCTTGCGCTTCGAACCGGATCGTGCCCCCGCTTATGTTCAGGGCACCCAGTGTTATGTTGAAGGCCATGGGTGTCGCCTTCTTTTTCTCGGGCTCCGTGCGTGTCGGGCCGGAAGGGAGAAACGCGCTCGTCAGATTGATATTGCCTGCCGCGTCCAAACGCAGGTCCACCCGTGGTCTTTCCACGGTCAGGGAGGTGACGACAATGTCCCTCCTTATAAGCGCAGGCCACGAGAGCTTGACAAAAAGCCTGTCCCATGCAGCGAGCTCGTCTCCTGTGGGCCCCTTGAGGGCCCCCCCCTTCCATTCGAAGGTACCTTGCAGCAGGGAAACACGGAAGGATTCCCACGCCAACTCCCCTGGGATGGCACGGTTTATGCTTTGCTGGATGAGGCCTTGGGCGTGCCGTGTTTCGAGATAATGGAGAGCGACCACAACGACCACCACCATGGAAAGGGCCAGCAGTCCAAGGGCGATGCCGATCCGTTTGAGCCATCTGGGCATTGTGCCCCCTTTGGTCTTGCCGGTGCTTGTCATCGTTGCGGCCGGCCGCGCGGCGTGCAGTGCCCACCCTGCCTCGCAGCCCACATCCCGCCTCTGGCCGGGTGCGCGGTCGAAAAACGCTTCGCATTCATTAAAGCACAACGCCCCAGGCAAGGCAATTGCGCTCCATCCGCGGGGCAACCCCATGCGTTGAATGATCTTTACATCTGCCCACGCATGGGGCATATTTAATCGTTTGATGCCAAGGGGCTCGGTCCGGCCCCGTCAGACAAGCAACGGGGCGAGACCGACGAGGTCTCGGGTGAACCATTCGGACAGCACAAAGGAGGTGATGGACTTCAAGGCAAGGAGATCTTGCCGATTGGGTCCGGGCCCTGATCCCGGAAGGCCAGCCACCCGCCCTAAGAGGCGGTCAAGCATTGTGAAAGGAGAAACAAGATGGGAAGAACGGTTCGCGCATTCTTAAGCCTTTGTGCACTGGTGACCCTGCTCGCCCTGACGGGGTGCGAGATAAGGCCGGAGAAACCCGAGCAGGCAGGCAAGAGCTATGTGGAAAAGAACCTGACCTTCGACAAGAACGTCAAGATGGACACCACCGGGTTGAACTATGAAGTTGTCAGCAAAACAGACGACACGGTCACACTCAAAGTGACCGGCACCATCGCATGCGACGGGGAGATTGTCCTGAGCAAGGACAAGAACACCTGGAAGGTACAGCAGGACAAACCCAAGAAAGCGCCGGCCCCGGTCAAGACCGACAAGGCCGCCCGCTGATCAGGGGTGCCTGGCGGAGCGTCATTGGCGGCTGACGCCGCGTCAGGGGTACCTGGCGGCGCCTCAGGGTTGCCTGCGGCACGTCATTGGGTTATCGCCCAGGCCGGTGGCGGATGGTGACATGTTGAGAACAGGCACCCGGTGATCCCTAAGGGCTTGTGCAAAAATAAGTTCCTGTTTTCAGGCGTCGAGGCGCGCGCATGGCAAGGCGCGAGGAGGGCGAATGGCTGGCCATTTAACCGACGAGCAACGCTGCCAGGCGTGATGGATAGGCGCATCAAAATGGGAAGTTATTCTTGAGCGAGCCCTTAGACATCGCCATGACTATGGACTACTGACGCAGGGGCAGCCTGCCAATGACGCGGCGAAGCCGCCAATTATCGGAATGGAGTCATATGAAGCGTCTCCAATCGTATCAGGTTTTTCCGGCAATACCCAAGGAACTCTCTTTCTTGGAAACCCTTTCGCGAAACGTGTGGTGGTGCTGGAAGCCCCATGCCGTCGAGCTTTTCAGACGCATCGACCCCAGGCTTTGGGAGGACTCGGGCGAAAACCCCCTCCTGCTTCTCACGCTGATCCCCCAGAGGCGTCTGCTCGAACTGGCAAAGGACGATAGTTTTCTCGCCCACCAGCAGAGCGTGAAGGAGCGCTTTTATCTTAGGGTCCTTGCCCCCGTCGACCGATCCGCACCCCCTTTGGGTGAAGACGGAACCGTGGCCTATTTCTCGATGGAATTCGGGATCCATGAAAGCATTCCCCTTTTCGCGGGGGGACTCGGGGTGCTGGCCGGAGATCATTTGAAAGCCGCTTCCAACATGGCCCTGCCCCTTGTGGGTGTGGGACTTCTGTACCGTCAGGGTTACTTTCATCAGTTCCTCGACCAGGAAGGATACCAGCAGGAGGAGTATCCCGAAACCGAGCTCTACAATCTTCCCCTGGAACGGGCAAGAGACGAACAGGGAGACGAGCTGCGGGTCACGGTGAGCGGACCCGATGGCGACATCCAAGCGCTGGTCTGGAAGATACTGGTGGGACGCATTCCCCTCTACCTGCTGGACGCCAACTTGCCGGAGAATCCCCCCGACGTACGGGAGATCTCGTCCAGGCTTTACACCGCCAACTTGAAGATGCGGCTTGTACAGGAGGTGCTTTTGGGCATGGGGGGCATGCGGGCCCTTGCGGCCATGGGGATTCGTCCCAAGGTGTGCCACATGAACGAGGGACATTCGGCCTTCGCCGGTATGGAGCGCCTGGCCCTGATCATGGAGACCCAGGGTGTGGACCTGAGGGCCGCCATGGAGATCATCCCCCGTACCACGGTGTTTACCACCCACACCCCCGTGCCCGCGGGTCACGACGAATTTCCACCCGATCTGGTGCGTCCGTACCTTCTGCCCTTGCAGGAACGACTCGGGGTCTCGGAAGAGGAAATCGTGTCGTGGGGACAGGCGCACAATTCAGGACCGGGCGGCCCTTTCTCCATGTTTGTCCTCGCCCGGCGCATGGCCCAGTTTTGCAACGGGGTCAGCGAGCTGCACGGCAGAGTGGCCCGAAGGATGTGGGCCCACCTGTGGCCCGATAGGCCCGAAAACGAAATCCCCATCACCCACGTCACCAACGGTATCCACGTCTCCACTTGGATTTCCCTGGAAAATGCACTTCTTTTCGACCGTTACCTGGGGCCCGAGTGGTACATGAGCTCCCGCCGGCCCGAGAATGCCGAACGCATCGAAGACATCTACGGCGAGGAACTGTGGCGGGCCCATGAGATGAGCCGGGCACGCCTCATACGCACCTGCCGTGAAATGATGGTAAAACAATACGGCAGACGCAACGCCCCCAAGGCCATGATGGAGGAAGCCCAGGCAGTGCTCAGCCAGGACACGCTGACCATCGGATTTGCCCGTCGTTTCGCGACTTACAAGAGGGCCTACCTCCTGTTCCAGGACCCCGAGAGGCTCGAGGCCATGGTTTCGTCCACGAAACACCCCGTGCAGATCATCATCGCCGGCAAGGCACACCCCAGAGACAACGAGGGCAAGGAACTCATAAGGCGAATCGTGCATTTCGCCCGCAGGCCCGCAATGAGACACCGTATGGTGTTTCTCGAGAACTACGACATGCACCTTGCCAAACACATGGTACAGGGGACCGACGTATGGCTCAACACGCCTCGCCGGCCCTTCGAGGCCTGCGGCACTTCAGGCATGAAGGCGGCCGTCAATGGGGTGCTCAACGTGAGCATTCTCGACGGATGGTGGGCGGAGGCCTATTCCGAGGAAAACGGGTGGGCCATCGGCGGCGGAGAAGAACACGGCGACGCGGCTTACCAGGACGCAGTGGAAAGCCAGGCCCTTTACAATCTTCTGGAGAACCAGGTGATTCCCTGCTTCTACGATAGACGCAACGGAGACTACCCGACGGCCTGGGTGACCATGATGAAGGCATCCATGAGGATGGCCATGCAACGGTTCTGCAGCCTCCGGATGATGGGAGAATACGAGGACCGCTACTATTTTCCCGCCGCAGCGCGGTGGAACAGCCTTATGGAAAGCGGCGGCCAGGAAGCCCGGAGACTGGCGGTGCAGAACCGGCGGCTGCACACCCTTTGGAAGGACATCCGCATCGCTCCCCCCGAGATGAAGGAGACGGCTCCGTTTCGCGTCGGAGACACATTCTACGTCACGGTACAAGTGAACCTGGGCCCGATACTGCCCGAAGAAGTGATCGTGGAGCTTTACTCCGGACGCCTGAAGTCGGCCCAGGACTTTGTGGAGGGTCGGGCCGAGCCCATGACGGTCGCCCAGGACAGGGGCGACGGGGAGTACATCTACCATTGCACCGTCAAGGCCGAGACGGCCGGCCGTTTCGGTTTCACCGCACGCGTGACGCCCGCAGGCGATGATTGGATCCGCTTTGCGCCCGGGCTGATCACCTGGTCGTGACCTCCAAACTGTGAACGCACTTGCAGGAGAAGACCATACGATGCCGCGGCAGGGAAGGCCGAACCCCCGGATTCTCATCGTCACCCCCGAGGTGACCTACCTGCATCCCGGTATGGGGAACATGGCGAACTACCTCACCGCCAAGGCAGGGGGGCTCGCCGATGTTTCCGCCAGCCTGGTCAGCGCCCTGTTCGACCAGGGAGCGGACGTGCACGTCACGCTGCCCGACTACCGGGCCATTTTTTCGGCCAAGGTCGCCCCCCCCATCGCCCGGGAACTGCAGACCTACACGAGCAGGATGCCGGACGACCGGTTTCACCTTGCCGAAGACAGGGCCTTTTTTTATCTCCACCGGGTCTATTCGGACTACGCCTCCGAGAACACGAGAGTCGCCCTGTCCTTTCAGCGGGAAGTGATCAACAACATCATCCCGCGCGTGCGGCCGGACCTGATACACTGCAACGACTGGATGACAGGACTCATCCCGGCCATGGCGAGGCAACTGGAGATACCTTGCCTGTACACGATCCACAACATCTACTCGCTCAAGACGACCCTCGCGGAAATAGAAGACCGCGGCATCGATGCTGCGGCGTTCTGGCAGTATCTTTTCTATGACAGGATGCCCGTAGACTACGAAGAATCACGGCAAACCAATCCCCTGGAACTGCTGACGAGCGGGGTCTTTGCCACCCATTTCGTCAACACGGTCAGCCCCACCTTTCTCATGGAAATCATACGGGGAGACCACCGTTTTGTGAACGAATTCCTGCGCAGGGAACTGGCCAACAAATGGGAGGCCGGGTGTGCGGTGGGGATCCTCAACGCGCCGGACCCTTCGTTCAATCCCGCCACGGACACCGCGTTGGCCCGGCGCTACGGGCCGAAGGACCACCGCCCGGCCAAGAGGGCCAACAAGAGGTTTCTCCAGGAAAACCTGGCCTTGATCGTGGACGAAGATGCTGCGGTTTTCTTCTGGCCCTCTCGTCTGGATACGGTCCAGAAAGGCTGCCGCCTTCTTGCCGAGATCATGCTCCCTGTGGTTTCCCGCTACAGGGAAAGACCCTTGCAGATCGTCATGGTGGCCAACGGCTCCTTTCAACAGCATTTCAGGGACATCCTCCGGCGGCACGGGCTGTATGACCGGGTGGCGGTCTGCGACTTCGACGAAAACCTGGCGAGACTGGCCTATGCGGGCTCGGACTTCATCCTCATGCCGTCGCTCTTCGAACCGTGCGGGCTTCCCCAGATGATCGGCTCCCTTTACGGAAGCCTTCCCGTGGCCTTCGACACCGGCGGGATCCACGACACCGTGTCGCACCTCGACGCGGAGCACAACACGGGAAATGGTTTTCTGTTCAAGTTCCACGATGCAGCGGGGCTGGCCTGGGCAATAGACGAAGCCATGCGTTTCCACCACCTTCCCGCCCAGGTGAAAGAAGGGCAGATCCAGCGGATCATGGACCAGAGCGCCAAGGAATTCAACCATGACGTTACCGCCCGCCAATATATCGACCTTTACGAAAAAATGCTCCAGCGTCCCCTTGTCAAGGATCTGAGATAGGCAGGGGGGCCGGGGCCGATTGGACGGCAAGACGGCCGCCCGGCCCCAAGTGGGCACGGGGCATGGAATTTTTGAGACGGGCCCCTGAAATTTTAGGAACCGGCACTTGGAAAGATACATATGCATCCACGGACATTTCTACCAGCCACCCAGGGAGAATCCCTGGCTGGAAGAAGTGGAGCTTCAAGACACGGCCACGCCCTTTCACGACTGGAACGAGCGTGTCACTGCCCAATGCTACGGTCCCAACAGCGCATCGCGCATCCTCGATGAGAAAAACCGTATCGTGGCCATCGTGAACAACTACTCGCGGATCAGTTTCAACTTCGGCCCCACCCTTCTCTCGTGGATGGAAAGGCACCATCCGGAGGTGTATGAAGCCGTCCTTCTGGCCGACCGGTTGAGTACGGATCGTTTCGCAGGACACGGCTCCGCCATGGCACAGGTCTACAACCACATGATAATGCCCCTGGCCACCAGGCGGGACAAGGTCACCCAGGTGGTGTGGGGGATCGAGGATTTCAGGAAGAGATTCGCACGGGACCCCGAGGGCATGTGGCTTCCCGAGACCGCCGTGGATACGGAGACACTCGAGATCCTGAGCGAGCTGGGAATCAGGTTCACCGTCCTCGCACCCGGCCAGGCATGTCGGGTGCGAAGGCTTGCGCCGACGGAGAAATGGCGTGACGTCACCGGGGAGAAGGTGGACCCGACGACACCTTACCTGTGCAGACTCCCATCCGGGCGCAGCATCGCCCTTTTTTTCTACGACGGGCCCATCTCTCGGGACATTGCCTTCGGAGGGCTTCTTTCAAGCGGCGAGCACTTCAGCAGGAGACTGACCGCGGCCTTCAAGGAGGAGGGAAGACAGTGGCCCCAGCTCGTTAACGTGGCAACGGATGGGGAGACCTACGGCCACCACCACCAGTGGGGGGAAATGGCGCTTTCCTACTGCCTCCATCTGATAGAGAAGGACCCGACCGCACAACTGACCAATTACGGGGCCTATCTGGCGAAACATCCCCCCGGTTTCGAAGCGGAGATCGTCCAGAACTCCTCTTGGAGCTGCGCCCACGGGGTGGCACGCTGGCAAGACGACTGCGGCTGCAGCTCGGGCATACATCCAGGCTGGCGCCAGACATGGAGAAAGCCTCTCAGACAAACCATGAACTGGCTCCGCGACCGCCTCGCGGACGTTTACAGCGAAACGGGGACCCGGTGCTTCCGCGACCCCTGGACGGCCAGGGACCGTTACATAGAGGTGATCCTCGACCGCCGACCCGAGAACGTGAAACGATTCCTGGAGGAGCACGCCCTTGCCGGCGGCCCGGCCAACAATGCGACCACATGCCTTCTTGCGCTGGAGATGCAGCGCTTCGCCCAGCTCATCTTCACGAGCTGCGGCTGGTTCTTCGATGACATCACGGGAATAGAAACCGTTCAGATCCTCCGATACGCTCTACGGGCCATGCAGATAGCACAGGAGATCAGCAGCCTGTCCCTGGAGGATGCGTTCGTACGCAGGCTCGGCGAGGCAACCGGCAACGCGGGCGCGGGGGGCAGGGAAGTCTACACGACATCGGTCAAGCCCGCGGAAACGGACATGCTCAGAGTGGGGGCCCATTACGCCATCTCCTCGCTGTTCTCCCAGCATCCGGAAATGTACCGTGTGGGCTGCTACGATGCGGTGAGCGAGACCTGCTCCAGGTCCCAGATGGGCCGCTCCGTGGCGGTGACAGGGAAAACCCGCATCACCTCGCGCATCACGCTCCAAAAGGCCGTGCTCAGTTTCGCAGCCCTGCATCTCGGGGACCACAACATCGCATGCGGGGTCAGCCCTTTCTGGGACCCTTCCGACCACCTGACCATGGAGGGGGATATTCGCTCCGCCTTTGAAAAAGGGGACCTCACCGGTGCGGTGCGACTTCTCGACAGGCACTTCGGCGAACGGGCCTTTTCCATAAACCACCTGTTCAAGGACGAGCAGCGCAAGGTGGTCACCCAGATCCTCACTCCTTCTTACCAGGCTGCCGAGGGCGCGTATCGGAAGATATACAGCGACAACTATCCTGTTCTCAACTTCTTGGAATGGTTAAAAATACCACTTCCAAGGGAACTCCTGGACGCAGCGCAAAACATAGTGATCACGGACCTGGAACGCCTCTTCGCCGGAGAGTCCGTACAAATGAGCTCCCTGGAGAAGCTCATCGCGGATGTGAAAAGATTCTCCCTCAGGATCGATGAGGAAACCCTCGGGTTCCATTTTGCACACTGGCTCAAAGGGCAGATGGCGCAAGTCGAGGCGGATCATCAGGACCTTGCAAGGTTGGAGAGCATCATAGATGTCCTGGTAAGGATCCTTCCCCTGAGACTGCGTCCGAACATCACCCAGTCCCAGAATACCTTTTACTTCTTGAGCAAGAAGCATCTGGGCGCCTTTCAAGGGCTCGCCGAACAGGGAGACCAGAGGGCCTCCGCGTGGGTCCGGGCGTTCACAACCTTGGGCGATCTTCTCAACGTCAAAGTCGCATGAATACCGGCCGCTTCACCCGTGCCTTTCCCAACACGCAACAGGCCGACCCGGCGACGGATCCGGGTATCGCCGGGCAGCTTACACCTTGCGCGGCCGCAATTTGCGCTTCTTATGCCCTCACCCCGACCCAGAGGGCGAGGAGGATGTGGGAAATCGGGATGTATGACCGCGCGCAGTAGAGGGAAAGAAAGACGATGGAACCGAGAGCAAGCGGGGTTCTCCTGCACATAACGTGTCTGCCTTCTGCCTTTGGAATCGGCGATCTGGGTCCCTGGGCTTACAGGTTCGCAGACTTTCTCGCCTCAACGAAGCAGAGCTACTGGCAAGTCCTGCCGCTGACGCCCACCGCCGCGGACCATCACTCTCCTTACAACAGCCCCTCCGCCTTCGCGGGAAACGTGCTCCTCTTAAGCCCCGAGCGTCTCGTGGAACAAGGCTTCCTGGGCCAAGGCGATCTGGAGGGTTGTTGCCCCTACCCCGTGGATCACGTGGATTTCCCGGCGGTGGTCTCGTACAAGGCCCGGATCACGGACAGGGCGTACGATGTTTTCCGCGCTGTGGGACAACGGGCTGAATACGAGAGGTTTTGCCGTGCCAACGCCTTCTGGCTCGAGGAGTTTGCGCTCTTCACGGCCCTTGGCACCCGATTTGAAGGAAGGGCCTGGACCGACTGGCCCGTCCCCATGCGCGACAGGGAAAGGGACCGCCTGGAAGAGGCCGTCCGGGACCTGCACGACGCCGTCGAGAAACAGAAGTTCTCTCAATACCTCTTTTTCAGACAATGGCAGGACCTCAAGGATTACTGCAACGAAAAGGGGGTCCACATCATAGGCGACCTTCCTGTCTACGTGGACTTCAACAGCGCGGACGTGTGGACCCATCCCGAGTTCTTCCGGCTCGACCAGGACAAGAGGCCCCACGTGGTGGCGGGGGTGCCTCCGGATTACTTCAGCGCAACCGGCCAGCGTTGGGGCAATCCCCTTTACGACTGGAAGCGGCTCGCCGGGGATGGCTATTGCTGGTGGATGGATCGGATGCGGCACAACTTGCAGATGTATGACCTTGTGAGGATCGACCATTTTCGAGGGTTCGCCGGGTACTGGGAAATACCGGCATCGGAACCCACGGCCGTCAACGGGCGGTGGGTGCAGGGGCCCGGACACACGTTCTTCAAGACCATGCTGCGGCGCTTTCCCCGTCTCCCCGTCATCGCCGAGGACCTGGGAATGATCACGCCGGACGTGCGGGAGCTCATGGCCTCATTCGGATTTCCGGGAATGAAGGTGCTTCTCTTCGCCTTCGGGGAGGACCTTCCCTCCAATCCGTATGCTCCCCACAACATCGGCAACAATTCCGTGGTCTTTACCGGGACCCACGACAACAACACGGTAAGGGGGTGGTTCGACCACGAGGCCTCGCCGCAGGACCGAGCGAGGCTCTTCGAATACTTGGGGCACGAAATTCCCGCCCACGCCGTCCACTGGGAAATGATCCGCTTGGCGATGCTGTCCGCGGCGCACACGGTCCTCATCCCCTTGCAGGACATACTCGGGCTGGGACAGGAAGCGCGGATGAATCTTCCCGCCCGAAAGGACGATAACTGGCGGTGGCGCCTTTGGCCCGAGATGCTCACCGAGGAGGTGGCCCAAAGGCTGAAAAGGATGACGCAGATTTACGGGAGAGACTGATGACGGGCCTCACGCTCTTTTTAAGGGCCTCCCGGTAGAACTACTGGATATTCCTTCCTTGATCGCCTCTTTCATCACCCTGACCCATCCATGCTTGGCGGTCCAGGCACTTGTAAACCATCCTGGCCGCGGAATGCCAGCTCCACCAAAGGTTTTCGGCCAATTCCTCGAGACCGGCCAAGCGAACGGGCAAAGGAGGAAACAGACGCTTGTTGCCTCGGTCCGACACGTTGCACCTCCTTGCTGGGCGCGTGCCTGACGCACCCTCTCACGAGCGTTCGCGGAAAACGAATTCGAACTTCGGCGGCTCGATTCTCACAACCTGAACCCGATCGCTCGGCAGGAGTACTTGCTCACGGGTCATGGGGAAGACCGTCCTGCCGAACCGGGCCATGGAAAGATCCACCTCTGCCAGCACGTTTTTCTCGCTCAGGGTGCTGGCGTCCCTCCGAGGACCGCGCACCGTGATCTGCACGCGCGGACTCAGGGGATCCACAACGGCCATTTCCCGGGGCAGGTTCTTCACCTCGAGAGGAACCCGGAAGGTCACCTCGAAATCCTGCTGTCCCGCCAGCATCAACCAAACAAGGCTCACCAGGGCCAGGGTGCCCAGCTTCGTCTTCCAGCGGTGCACCAAAATGTCGCGCATCCGCTTCCACAGGCTCCCGTCGGCCGGGCCGTTGGGTACGACGGCTTCCTGAACGAGTTGCCATAACTCCTGCGCACTGGTCACGTGCGTCATCTGGCCGCCTCGTGCAAGGGATACCTCTCCCCGTTCCTCCGAGACCACCACCACCCATGCGTCGCATCGATCGGAAAGTCCCAGGGCAGCGCGATGGCGCGTACCCCATTGCCTGGGAAGCCCTTCCTTCGGACTCAAGGGCAGATAGCACGCCGCTTCACTGACGCGTCCGGATCGTATCAGGACCGCTCCGTCGTGGAGGGGCGACTCTTTCTGGAAGATGCTGGTGAGCAGTTCCATGCTCGGATTACCTTCCACGGACTCTCCCCCGGTGATCCATTCCTGAACCCGGTCCACGCGCTCGATGACCACCAGGGCCCCTATCCTTCGCCTGGCAAGGGCGAATAGCGCCTCGGCAAAACCCGCCATCCATTCCCGGGGCATGCTGAGTCTGCGCAATCCTATGGCCTGGAGAGGATTGACCCTCTCGAGCACCTGACGTATTTCGGACTGAAAGAGTATGATGAGCAATATGATGAGGACCTGCCAGAGCACCTGGAAGACCCACGTGGTGAGGAACAGTCCCCAGGATCGGGCCGCAGTGAAGACCATGCCCAGAACCATCAACCCTACCAGGGCCTTGAAGGCCTTTGTTCCCCGGAACCACAGGTACAGGTGATAGGCCACCAGCGTCAGGAACAAAATGTCGAGCACGTCCTCAATGCGCAGATTGGAAACGATTGCCGCAAATTCCATGGCCGTCCCTTCGCAAGCCGTGACAAGGCCGTGTGATGCCTATTTCAAAGCCTGCGTTCGACTCTTGTCCAAGGGCAGAATCCTGCACCCGGTCACCGTATGGCCGCATTCCTCGCAGAGCCTGTCCCCGGGCAGATTGGCGGCGCCGCACCGGGGGCAAAGGATCACCAGGGCGCTTGCGCACCTACGGCACACGAGTGCATCGTTGGGGTTGTTTTCTTGGCACTTGGGGCATTGCATAGGACAACTGCCTTTTTATCAATGGGTGATTGTGATGGATGCCCCCGCAACAGGGCAGTTCCCTGCTCAGTTGTCGAGCATCCAGGACGGTGCTTGGAGCCTGTTCGGCGGGTGGATCACGATGCGGTTTCCGCCTTCCACCCTGACGATGGTAGAGTCCCAGTTGGAGTACCAGACCCCCACCCTTTTTCCCGTGGGGTCCAGTATGTAGGAGCCGTAGGGGCCCCCACCAAAGCCCCTGTACAGCCCCATGCGCAAGACCCAGTCTCTCAAGGTCCTGCTGGACGGAGCCGTTTCCACCCACAGCCTGGAATCGAGCACGTACTCCTTATCGAGTCCCAGCAAGGCGTGGGGGGCAGCCTCCGGGCCCGTGTAGTAATACCGGTGGTCAGGAAGGATCCGGTTCTCCAGGAAAAGGTCGTTCACTTCGCGGCTTCGCTCGAGCATCCCATGGTGTGTGAAGCACCCGGACAGCAGAGCCGACAGCACCAGAAGCGTGGCCGCCGCGCCGAGGGTCCCCGACGAGCAACCCCCATCCTTTGCCGTTTTTCTTCCCATATCCCCTCGCCTCTGTGCAGGCACCGACAATTGCCGTCTGTACCGCCGAACCCCTTGTTTCGCGTGTTGCACCCCTTTTCCCCGAACCTCCGGATTAAGGGCACCGGAGCATGGCGCAAAAACATTGTATCCCCCGACAGGTGCTGACGGCACCGACCCTGTTTTTCTTCCCAATATGCAGAAACTATAGTTCGGCCGTCCCGGGAGGTCAAGGCGCCTCGTGGTCCTTTATTTCATTCCGGCTCCCCCGCATTGCGGGGTGATCCGCCCCATCGGGACGAGCGCCCCGTGGGTTGAAGCGGGTGACCCGCCCGGAGCCCATCCATTGCCGTTGCCTTGACTGCACCGGGGCCAATCGTATACAAGCGCACCATCCTCGGGATCCGGGGGAATAAACCACAAGCTCGGGAGGACGGATGCATGACGGTCGAGGCAGCGGATAAGAAAGACAGGGAAGGCCCCCTTGAGGGAATACGGATAGTCGAATACGCGGTGTACCACGCCGGGCCCGGGGCCAGCGCCATCCTGGGAGACATGGGCGCCGAGGTGATAAAGGTGGAAAGTCTCGAAGGAGATCCGGAAAGGGCCCTCCTTCACCTGGGAGGAGTACGATTCAACGTGTCCGCTCCGCCGGGATGGAGCTTTCTCTTCGAGCTTTCCAACCGAAACAAGAAGGGCATCTGTCTGGATATCAAGACTCCCCAGGGCAGAGAGATACTCCACCGTCTGGTGCAGGACGCCGATGTGTTCCTCACCAATCTGAGAAAAAGCACCAAGGCCAAACTCGGGATCGATTACTCGAGCCTTTCCAAGGTCAACCCCAAGATCATCCATGCCAACGTCTCGGGGTACGGGAGCCAGGGCCCCATGAGCGACCTGGGGGCTTACGATCCCCTTGGGCAGGCGGTTTCCGGAATGGCCTATGTAACGGGCAGCCGGGAACCGATCATCATCCATGCAGTGGTGTTGGACCAGGCAACATCCATCGCAGCCAGCCACGCCATCCTCAGTGCCCTTGTGGCGCGCGAGCGTCGGGGTGTGGGCCAGGAAGTCCATGTTTCCCTTTACAGCACCGCCTTGTGGCTCATGCACGCGAACCTTCTGTCCACGAGCCTTGTCAACATCAACCCCAGCGTTTCTTGGGACCGGTCCAAGAACACCCCCCTTCGCAACAGTTTCCGTTGCAAGGACGGCAAATGGATACTCGGCACCAATCACCCCGAGGTCAAGTACTGGCCCAAATTCTGCCGGCTCACGGAGCAAGACCATCTCATGGAGGATCCGAGGTTCGCAGACGAGGCCGGGCGCATCGAGAACGTTGGGGAATTGGTGGCCCTCTTCGACCAGATCTTCCTCACCAGGACGAGGGATGAATGGATGGAGATATTTCGGGAGGCGGGAATGCTCTTTTCTTCGGTGCAACAGCTCGAAGAGGTCCTGCAAGACCCCCAGGCCATCGTCAACGACTATGTGGTGGACTTCGACCACCCCATTTTCGGGCAGGTGAAGCTTCCCGGGTACCCCGTGCGGTTCAGCGCAAATAGGGTGGGCACACGAACCGTGGCCCCTGCTCTGGGGGAGCATACGGACGCCGTTTTGAAGCAGGCGGGGTACAGTGAACAGGATATCGAACGGCTCAGGGCCGCCAAGGTGACAGGATAGGAAGGGCTTGATTCCAGCATGGGATCAGGCCGGGATGTGGGAACAGGTCTCCGGGGGGGGGCATGGATTATTGACTATTGACGAATCAAAAAACCGATCGAAACGATGGGCAAGTGGCGTTTTTCAACATACCGGGATAAGGCCCCATAAGGAGGTACCCATGGATTTATCGTACTTGCAGCTCGCAGTTGAGGACAAGGTGGCTGTCGTGACCATCAACCGGCCGGAAAAAGGCAATGCCTTGTCTCCCCAGGTGCTTGAAGAGCTGGAAAGGCTCTTCACCGATTTGAGCACAAGACAGGACGTGAACGTGGTCGTGCTCACCGGAGGAGAGAGGTTCTTCTCCGCGGGATTCGATCTCAACGTTCTCAGGACACAGGAAAAGGTCACCAACGAGGCGTACACCGCCTTGTTTCACAGGGCTTACCGCGCCATCCTGTTTTGTGAACAGCCGGTCATCGCGGCGGTGGGCGGACCCGCCATAGCAGGGGGATTCGATCTGACCATGATGTGCGACATCCGGTACGCATCCGAGCGGGCCAAATTCGGGCAGCGGGAAATCATGATATCGGTCACTCCCATCATGGATCCCCTCTGGCGCATCATAGGGCTGGGCCGCGCCAAGGAGGTAGCCCTCACGGGCAGGATTTACGATGCCCACGAGGCCGAAAGGATGGGTTATGTCAGCAAGGTGTTTCCAGAGGGCAAACTACTGGAATCGGTCTTGGAGATCGCCCGGAATATGGCCACCTACGACAGGATGTGTCTCAAGGAGACCAAACAACTGGGAAACAACATCATGAATCAGGACCTGGACGGCGCCATGCGGCTTCAGGAATGGCTCTTCCGCTCGTTCCTCGGTTCCCGGGACAACCACCAACGGATCGACGCCCTTCTGGAAAGTCTGAAAAAGAGGTGACGGAAGGCCCAAGCGTGCCCTCACGCACCCCGCCTTGCGCGCCAACGCTGGTAGCCGAGAACCCGCGCGTAGGTCCGGATGGCGCGCTCGGCCGATTCAAAAAACGGCACGCCGGCCCGGAAAAAATCGCGGGCAAAGGCGGCGTCGAAGCCGGGCACGTTGACGATGAGAAAGGGTTTCCCGGACTCTTCTCGTGCCTGGATCATGGCTTCCAGGTACCTCCGGTTGGCGTCGGGCGTCCTGCCGATACCCACAACCACCACGGCGTCCACCTGCGGATCGGCGGCCACCGTACGAGCGGCCTTCTCGTAGATCTCTATCTCCATGGATGCGGTGCGGGCCTGCGGATGTACCGGATAGATGCTTCCGGCAAACCCTTGATCGAGAAGGGCTGTGAGAAACAGTTTGCCTGTTTTTGCTCCTCTGGGCACGCCCACGACCGCCACCGATCGTGCGTGAAAGAGAGCATCCAACTCCGGTACCACCTTCTGCGTATCCTTTGGACCCATATTCTTCCTTCCGAGTTCCGGGGGCATCACCCCCTGAAACCTGCCGCCGACACGAGGCCCACAGGACAAGGACTCTGCAAGACCTTGCATCCGCGCCCCGGCTCCGGTAAAAGTAAACGGAGTGCTTCGGATGGTCTCCTTGGCTACGTTATCGGTCGTAGACGCATCACCATACGCCTTCCCCATCCAGCCTTGCCAAGACCATTATCTGAAACACCGTGTGTTCCGAATCCGGCTCCGCCCCCCCCGGCGGCGCCTCAACACGTGCCGCTACGGCAGTCACGGTGAAGCGCAGGATTCACCACGGGGGAAACACCCATGGAGGCTTCGACCCATGCCCATCCCCAGCCGGCACCGATGTTACGAGATAATATGCAGCATGCAGATGATGGACCACATCGTGCACCACAGCCTGCAGGTGTGCCGCGTGGCCACTTTCCTGGCGGACCGGCTCGGGGAGGAGGCGATCGGTCTGGATCGCAGTCTGATCCGCGCAGCGGCCCTTCTCCACGACATCACCAAGACCCGGAGCTTCCAAACAAGAGAGAACCATGCCCATACCGGAGCCCGTCACCTTGCCGCCCTGGGCTATCCCGAAGTGGCAAAAATCGTGGGCCAGCACGTGGTCCTCGATGCGGACTCTTTGTCCGAAACCCCCACCGAAGCCGAGATCGTCAACTACGCGGACAAGAGGGTTCTCCACCACAAGGTCGTCTCCCTAAAGGAGCGCATGGACTACATCCTGGAAAAATACGGACAGGGGCCCGAACAGGCCCGCTGGGTCCGCCTTTTCTGGGAACGGACCGAAAGCCTGGAGGAAAGGCTTTTCCGCCTGCTGCCCTTTGCCCCCCACGAGCTCGGCGCCCGTATGGGCGACACAGACTGCTCCGACCAACTGGAAGACTACCTGCGGCTGCGCTCCGACTTGGAGCGTCGTGCCGGGCTCTGTGGGGATGTCTGAAAATCCCGTCCGCTTTGCCGATTCCCTCCTGTGCCTCACCCCTTCTCCAGCCTTGATCTGTTGAGGGCATAATAACTCACGGGGACAACGAGGAGGGTGAAGAGGGTGGAGGCGAAGAGTCCGAAAATCAGTGCCCATGCAAGTCCGGAAAAGACCGGGTCGAGGGTGATGGGCCAGGCGCCCATGGCGGTGGTGGCCGCGGTGAGAAGGATGGGACGCATCCTGATGGCCCCGCTTTGCACAATGGAGTCCTTGAGAGAAGTGCCCTGCTTCAAGGCATCCTGCACGAACTCGATGAGCACCAAGGAGTTGCGGATCACGATCCCCCCCAGGGCGATCATGCCGATCATGCTGGTGGCCGTGAAAAAGACAGGATCCTCGAATCCTCCCGCCTTGCCGGCAAAGAGCAGGTTCAAGAGCCAGAACCCCGGCATGATGCCGATAAGAGTGAGGGGAATGGCCATCATGATCAGAAGGGGCATGAAAAAGGAGTTCATCTGGATCACCAGAAGCAGATAGATCCCCACCATGGCCGCGCCGAAGGCGATGCCCAGATCCCGGAACACACTCAGGGTGATCTTCCACTCTCCTTCTCCGGCCCAATCCACGCGGAATCCCTCAGCCAGAGGATCCTGTCTCAAACGCTTTTGCATGTCCAGGACGGCCTCGCCCGGAGCGCGGCCGGCCATTTCCGCAAAAACATAGACCACCGGTTTCAAGTTCTTGTGATAGATGGGCTGGTCTTCGGGAACACGGTCGAAAGTGCCCAATTCCGCCAGGGCGATGGTCTTGCCCGCGTCGGTCTTTACGGGAATATTGTAGAGGACGGACACACCGGTCCTTTTTTCCCTCGGCAGGGTCAACCTCACCGGAAGACACTGCCTTTCTCCCCGCGCATGGACCGTGGCGGTGTCGGTGCATGTCATGGCCATGCGCAGGGTCTGTACCACCATTTCCGGAGAGACCCCATGCAGGGCCGCCTTTTCCTTGTCCAAGACGAAGTTCAGCCTCTCCCGGGGAGTCTCCAGGCTGTCGTCCACATCCACCACGAAAGGTTCCTCGCCCATGAGGTCCCCGATCCGCAGGGCCTGCTCGGACACCGCACGGTAGGTTTTGTCGGCGTCCCCGTAAACCTCCGCGACAATGGTGGAGACAACCGGCGGCCCCGGGGGCACTTCCACTATCTTCAGCCGCGCGTTGTGCGCCGAGGCGATCTGCTCCAAGTCCTTGCGAAGGCGCAACAACACGGTGTGGCTCTGGAAGCGCCGTCGCTTCTTCGGGGCCAGGTTCACACGGATGTCGGCCAGGTTCCCTTGCTCGCGCATATAGTAGTGGCGCACCATGCCGTTGAAATCCATGGGAGAGGACGTCCCTGAGTAGGATACGAAATGGGTCACTTCCGGCACGTCGCGAAGGTAGGCTTCAAAGGCGCGCACGACCCGGTCCGTGGCCTCCAGGGGAGTGCCTTCCGGCATGTCGATCACGAGCTGGAACTCGTTCTTGTTGTCAAAGGGAAGCATCTTGAGCGGCACATACCGCAGGAGCGCCAGGGCTGCCGAGGCCGCCAGCAGCAGCAGGACGGCGCCCATGAGAAGGCCCCTTTTTGCCCCGGACTCCAAAAAAGGCCTGACCACCGCAGCGTAACCACGCCGGACCCACACCGGAGTGACATCCCTCTGTCCTCCCGCACCTTCCCACTGGCCGCCACAGCCGTGGCCCTTGAGGAGCAGATAGCAGACCCAAGGCACGATGGTCAGTGCGCACACCGTGGAAAACGAAACCGTCAGGGGAACGTTGGCGGCCATGGGGGCCATGTAGGGGCCCATCATGCCCGTGATGAAAAAAAGAGGGGTGAAGGACACGATGATGGCCAGGGTGGACATGATGACCGGGGGGAGCACCTCGTTCACCGCAAAGAGCGTGGCCTCCAAAGGGTTGCGCTTGCCTGCCAGGATGTGGCGCTGGATGTTGTCCACATTGGTGATGGGGTCGTCCACGACCAGACCCAGGGACAGTATGAGGGCGAAAAGGGTGACCCGATTGATGGTGTAGCCGAAAAGATAGTTCACAAAAAGGGCGAGGGAAAAGCTTATGGGGACGGCGAGGGCCACCACCGCGGCCTCTCGCCAACCCATGGTCAGGGCCAGGAGCCCCACCACGGTGCAGATGGCGAACACGAGACTCGACAGCAGGTCATTGACCTTTTCCTGGGCGGTCTGCCCGTAGTTGCGGGTCACCTCGATCTGCACGCCGTGGGGCACCACCGTCTGCTTCAGCTCTTCAAGCTTGCTGAGAACGGCTTCTGCCACGGACACGGCGTTGGTCCCCTTCTTCTTGGCCAGCGCGAGGGTGACCGCCGGAAGCTCGTGAGGACGGTCCTCGAGGCCCTCTTCCTTCCGGTGGAAATGGGAAAACCCGATGCGCGAATAGGATACCGGCTCTTCAGGACCGTCGGTTATACGGGCGATGTCCCTCAAATACACGGGCCTGGAGCCGTGGACCCCCACAACCAGACTGGAAACCTCCTGGGCCGAGGCCACAAACAAATCACTGGTCACGGTGGTCTGCCTGTTGACCCTGGAAAAGGACCCTGCGGTCACCGACGCGTCCGTGCCCCTCAGGGCGCGCTGCACCTCCAGTGTGGACACTCCCAGCCCGGCCATCCGCTCAGGATTCAGCTCCACCCGAACTTCGCGTCTTCTGCCTCCCACCAGAGCGGTCCTCGAGATGTTTTCCACTTCAGAGAGCCGGGAAAGCAATTCCTCCCCGATGCGGCGCAGTTCGTGATCGTTGTGGCGCTCGGAAAACACCGCGAGATTGACGATGGGCACGTCGTCTATTTCAACGGGTTTGACCACCCACCCGCGCACCAGGGGGGGGACAGTCTCGGTGTTCATGCTGATCTTGTTGTGGAGCTTGACAAGGGACCTTTCCCTGTCCTCGCCCACATAGAAGCGGACCGTGACGACGGCCATGTCCCTCCGCGACACGGAATAGACGTACTCCACCCCGTCTATCTGCCACAGGAGTCTTTCCAGGGGGGTCGCCACCAGCTTCTCCACTTCCTCGGCGCTGGCGCCCGGGGCCTGAACGAAAACATCGGCCAGAGGAACGATGATCTGGGGCTCTTCCTCACGGGGGGTGGCAAGGATTGCGGCGGCTCCTACGCACAGGGCAAAAACGATGAACAGAGGGGAGAGCTTGGACTCGATGAACTGTCGAACCACGGTGACGATCAATCCCCTGGGCATGGCGTCCCGATCAGGCATTGCCTTCCTCCATCACCGCCAGGACCTCCCCACCGTCAAGACCGGAAAGAACCTCCACCCTGTCCCCGGGCAGGTGCCTTCCCGTTGTGACGTAAATCTTCTGCCACACCCCTTTTTCACGCACCCGCACCACATCGAGCTGGCCGATGCGCGTGATGGTGTTGGAGGGAACCACCACCACCTCCCGTCTATCGAAAGGCACCAGAAGCCGCCCGAACATCCCCGGGTACATTGCCTGGTCTTCGGAAAGGGCCACCTTTACCAGAAAGGTCCTGGTCAACGGATCCGCGGACGGAACCACCTCTTCCACCGAGCCTTCCACCGTCTTGTTCAGGGCGCTTATGACGATTCCAAGCCTGGTTCCCGGCGGCACGCTGTTGATGAGGCCTTCGCGCACCAGCGCCTCCAACCGAAGGGTTCCCCTGGTTTGCAGTACCAACAGCGGCTTTCCCGGCCAGGCCAGATCGCCCGGTTCCGCCGACCTTCGTACCACCTCACCGTCTTTGGCAGCCGATATCCTTGCGTATCCCAAGGCGATGCGACTCTGCTCCATGATCTTTTCCGCCTGGTTGACACCCGCCTCGGCTTCCCGCAACGCGTCATGGGCCTGCTGCAGTGCGGCCCTTGCCTGCAGAAAGCTCGATTCGGCCTGTTCCAGTTCCTGGGACGTGGCCGCCTCCGCCTCGTAGTAAGTCTCGACGCGCTTGAAAGCAGCCACGGCCTGGGCATGGACCGCCTCGGCCGCCAGCACGCCCTGCCTGGCCTGTTCCTTGCGGGCCTTGGCAGAGCGATACCCTTGGCCGGCAGCGTCCAAGCGAGCCTGAAACTCACGGCTGTCCAGGACCACCAGGAGCTTGCCCGTGGTGATCCTGTCCCCTGGTCGGACCAGGACATCCAAAATCCTTCCGGTCACCTGGGCCTCGATGCTGGTCTCGGTACGCGGACGCAGGGTCCCTACTGCCTCATAGAATTCGGTGATCGTTTCGATTTCGGCTCGTGCGGTTTTCGCCGTAAGGCCCTCAACGGGGACCCCATGGGTCCGACTCTCAGGGCCGATTTTGCCCACGGTGAAAGTACCCCCCATGTAGAGCATGAGAAACACCAGAGCGCACGCTCCGGCGACAGAGAGCACAGCGCGACGCAGTCTTGCCACTATTCTACTCCTTTTTCACCTGAGTCCCGCGATAGGGGGCGGCCCAGTACCCCAGGGCACGACCCAAGTCGGCCACTGCCTTTTCCCGGTCATAGAAGGCCGCCGTGGACCGGATGCGCGCCAGGTTCCGGGCCAGTTCCGCATCCAGGTACCGTGTCACGGTGGCCGAACCCCCCTCGTACTGGCGCTTCACCAGCCTGAGCGACTCCTCGGCCTGGGCCACGCTGGCCTCACTGACCTCCAGCCTGGCCCTTGCCTCGGCCAGCGCCAGGCAGGCCGTCTTGACTTCCAGCCGGACGGCCTGCACCGTCTTCGCATCGGCTGCCAGCATTTCCTCCAGGACCTTCTTGGATTGCACCACCCGGGCCCTAGTACCTCCCCCGCTGAAAAGGTCCCAGGTCAAGACGACTCCTGCGGTCCAGTTCTTTCCATCGGTTTCGAACCCCCCCTGGGGGTCGTCCGCATAAATCCTGCCCTGGGCATCGAGCCGCGGAAGGTGCTCCGCCCGTGCCGCATCCACATTCATGCGCGATTGCACAATCCGATATCGCACCCCTTGCAGATCCGGGCGCCGTTCCAGGGCAAGGGCCAGGGCCGACGGATAGTCCTCAGGAAGCTCCATGGTAAGGTTACGGGGGCCGGAAAGCTCCAAAGGACACTCCGGATCCACACCCAGCAGATTGGCAAGAGCGGCCAGAGACAGGCTGTGGCTGTTCCGCGCTCGGACCATATCCTCCTTGGCCTGGGCAAGACGGACATCGAGCGAAAGCACATCCGACCTGAGGGCCCCCCCTGCCTCGTAGCGCACCCGCGCCGCCTGTAACTGTGCCTGCACGGTGCTCACGGACCCCTCGGCGATGCGGATGAAATCCTCTGCGGCCAGGCAGTTGTAGTAGGTCCGGATCACCGATGCGGTGAGCACGTTTTCCAGGCTCTTTCGATCCAGCTTCTGGATGGTGAGCCCCGTCGCCGCGATGTGTTTGCGCAGAAGGTCCCGTCCTCCATGAAAGAGGTTGATCCGTGCCTGCAAACCGATCTCGTAGTTTTCGAACCAGCCGGGGGCGTTGAAGTCGATGTGTGCCGGAAGCTGCCTGGCGTCGATGGTCTTGAAAAGATAGGCTGAAGGCGCATCTGCCTGGGTGTACTCGCCATAGGCGGTGAGCACCGGCAAAAACGCCGCCCGGGCTTCTTGTATCATGGCCTCGGATTGTCCTATCCGCGCCTCGGCCATCTCCATGTCGGGGTTGTTCTCGATGGCCACATCCACTGCCCCGGCTATGGAAAAGGGTCCTGCCGCCGGCGCCTTGCCCATGGGGCTGTCCGGGCAGCCTTCCCATCGCCCCGCGCTTTTCTCCGCGGCAGCCTCCGCACGGATCCGATCATAGGTGTACCTGCCGGCACCCGAGCAACCGGACAAGACAAACACCGCAGCGGCAGCCAAACAGATGGTCGATAACGCTTGCTCCCTTTTCAATGTCCCTCCCGAATCTCCGAGTCTGCGTGAAGATCCCTGTCCCTGCCTCATTCGGGGTCGGTATCGTTCGTATAGACAGTCGCGTGCCGCAAGTTCCTGCGAAATGCTGCTTCTTAAACAGAAAAGCGGCCAAATGACAAGTAGCAAGCGGACAGGGTGAGTCGGCCTTGATCGTCGCGCCGGCCAGGGTGCATTGCCGTTGATTTGTGCAGACAGGCAAAGGGCATCCACGATTCTGTCGGGTTGCCTGGGCGCGAGGGCACTTGCCCGCAGCAAGACCGGAATGCAGGCGAGACGCCCGCGGTTGAAATGCCGACGAAAGGTGGATATTGTTCGGCATTGGCAGTTTAACCGCAATACCCATGAATGAATGGGTGTCCGCCGGTCTTTCCGGATGCGTACCCGCATTGCCCCCTTGGGGGGTGGCCAGGGGGGTGTTTCTCGGCCCCGAAAATCCTCCCACCCCCTTGGCCCCCTCCAGGGGGCAATCTCGACCCTGCTGTCGACCGAGCAATGATGGGAGCGTCCTCTATCCGGAAACGAATTCATACACGGGTATTGAGTTCAACCCGCCCCCATGGTTGACGGGAAGGCACGGGAAATCCCCGGCGCAAGGGGCCTTGCAGAGGGACCGAGCAGATGGCACGGATACTCTATTGTCACCCCAGTCAGACACGATACGGCTACCACATCTTCACAGACCTCGACTTCTGGGACGCGAGAAGGGTATTGGGGGGGCTCGCCGTTGTGAAGAGAAATTTCGCCAAGAACCCCCCGGGAGACGAATTCCCCACACAGGTGGTGGCTCCTTTTCTCGATCGGGCCGACAGGGAAACCATCGCTCGCAGGTTGGAGAGGAGCATCGTTTCCCCACCGCGCCACGTCATCGTGAATTCCATCCTTTCCAAGGGGTACTTCGAGTTCGATCCCGCAGCATACTTTCCCGCACACTGGAGCTCCTCCCTCATGCTCCATTTCACATACCGGAGACTTCCCCTACGCCAGCCGGCACTGAACAGCCCTTACAGAAAAGTCCGCCTTTGGTGGAACAAGGGCAAGATCCGGGTGGAAAGTATCCTGAGGGACGGAAAGTCCGATCCGGTGATACGCACCAAGAAGGATTCCCAGGGTCGCCGTTTTGCCCCGAGCTGCTTCTGAGCAGCGGGCCTGCAAATTACTTGACGGATGCGGGGGCTAGTCGGAGCCCCCATTTCTATCCCCCGTGCTTCGGTGCAAGGGGTGTTGGGGGCGCGGGTTGAACTCCCGGACCAGGTGCCTGAACTGCTTCACAGAGCCCTGCCCCGGACCCCGATCGTAACGCAGCCCTATGTACAGATCCGTTATGCGCCGACTCTGGGCTTTGAGGTCCTGCCTGGCAACAGCCACCATCCTCGCGTAATCGAGGGGACCCTGCTCCGGCCTCCTGGCAAGACCGATGCGGCGCAGTTTGGCGCAAAAAACCCCGTATGTCCTCTGCACGGCATCTTCGTTTTTTCCCTGTTTTTTCCTGAAAAGCCACAGGGTGAAACCGATGGCAAGGAAACCGACCGACCCGAGGGCAAAGGCGAAGGCCTTGGCCGCGGCTTTCCACGACTCGGCCCTCATGCCGAACAGGGACAAGAGCCTCTTTTGCTGCACATGGGAATAACCGGTGAACCATCTGAAGTAGTGGTTGTTGAGGGCGTCCCATCCGAAGCGGAGCCTCTTGTATATCTTGTAGACGGGATCCAGGTAGGGCAGCGAAAGGAAAAGCGGCAACTCGTCTGCTGGCAAAGCTGCCCTCGCCCCGTGCTCGACCCGTTCGGGAGCCACAGCCGATGTGGGGTCGACGCGCACCCAGCCCCTGGCCGGCAGCCATATTTCCACCCAGGCGTGGGCGTCGGATTGCTGGACTATCAGGTAACCCCCAAGAGGGTTCCATTCGCCTCCAAGATACCCCAGGACGATGCGCGCAGGGATTCCCGCCGCACGCATGAGAAAGGCAAAGGCCGAAGCGTAATGCTCGCAGTATCCCTTCCTGGTGCGAAAGAGGAAATCGTCGATGACGTGGCCTCCCAGAAGCGGGGGGCGCAGGGTGTATGTGAACCCTCCCTTTTCGAAAAGAGCCAGCGCCGCCCCCACCACCTTCTCGGCGTTCGCGTTCGACTGCGCCCACCCGCTGGCCAGGGCCGAGGCCCTCGGGTTGCTCCTCTCGGGAAGCTCCAGGTTCTCCTGGTCCCATTCCTTGAGGGGTCCCGTGTTGTAGGTGGTGTAGGACTCCACCCGGTACCCGACCTTGGCCGTGACGGGCCTTCTGGCCAGCACGGTGTGATCGTCCCTTATCCGGCCAGCGGATGTGGAAACCGGAACATCGAGTCCAAAGAGCCATCTTTTCTCGTGGGGCTCCAGAGTGATGGTGTAGGCAAAAGCGTCCTCCCCCTGCAAAGCGCCCGCCAGCAGAGGAACAACCGGCCCGCGGGTCCAGCCTCGCCCGTCGAACCGGCACAGAACGAGACCACGCCAATAAAGAAGACGACGTTCCGGCGCCTTGCCATCGAACTCCGCCCTGAAGGCGATGTCGTCGCTTTGAACCAGCTCCGACAGGGAGCCCGGGGCAAGGCGATCCGAAAATCCCACCACGCCTGCGGCTGCGCCGGAAAAACCCCACAAGCTCCCCTGAATCCTGGGGAAAAGGAAGAACAAGACAATCATCAGGGGCAGGGCTTGCAGCATGATGAGCCCGGAAACCCGCACATTGCCCCAAAGGGGCCCCTCAGGATGGTTCAGGTGGATGAGAACGGCCGTAGCCAGAAAGACGCACAGGAACATGTACAGTGTCATGAACAGGGAATTGGTATAGAGCAGGCCGGTGAGGACCATGAAATAGGTAAGAAAAACCGTGACCGTTGCGTCCCTCTGGGAGGAGATCTCCAGGGGCTTGAGACCGGCCATCACACACAGCAGACCAAGACCGGCGTCCCGGCTCAGTGCGTGCCCGAAAGTGAAAACGGCGCTGAGAAAACCGACAACGGCAAGTACCAGGCGGGTTGGCTGGTTGGGCCAGGGCCATCCTTTCTTCACCGCCAGCAAGCTGTAGCCCCAGCACCCGAGGCACCAGGCCACGACCCAGACCGGCAGGCGAAGGACATGGGGAACCATGGCCACCAAAAGAGCCCCCACGATGGGCGGTATGAACTTGGCCGCCCCGTTCACGGAGCACCCCCGGCACCGCGGTAAAGCGCCAGAGCTTTCAGACACGCGTGCTTATGGGCCTCACCCCGGTTCGGTTCGATGCTTTGCCCGGGCAGGTGAAGGCCATAGACTGCCTGTAGATCGTGCGCCTTCAGAACCATGGCCGTCAGGCGGCAGATCTTCCGTTCCTCGTCCGATTCACGGACAACATTCCATTCCAGCAAAAGGGTTTTGCCCCTTTCTTCCACAAAGAGTTTGGTGAAAAGGCCCTGGCCCCTGGAAAAGGCCTTCCACGAAACCCGCTGCAATGGGTCGCCCGGCACATAGGGCCTGAGCCCCTGGAAATCATCCACACCCGGACCCTCTGCGCCGCCCCCGCTCTGCCTGTCTCCCGGACCGTAGGCCGTTTCCAAGGCCCCGGGCAAGGGTTGGGGGTAGACGATGCATTGGGCGTTCACGGACACCTTGTACCACGACCGGAAAAGCCCCAGGGGATAGCGGGTATGTACCACAAGGGGACCCGGCCTCAGCCTTCCCCTTCGAAGTGCCTTGACAGGCACGTCCACACGTCGGTCCCCGTCAGGGTCAAGATCTGCGAGGGCGACCCGCTCTTTGGGAAAGGAGAAGGCCACGGCCGGCCTGGCCGGCGGTCCTACCCGCACGACGAACCGGAAGGATGCCTCTTCCCCGGCAAAGACAGGCGGCGCCTTGACCGACACCACTTCTATCCCGACCAGATTGCGGTAGGTATGCCACATGGAGACGAATACCATCCCGCCCAAGAGGAAGGTAAACAGAAATCCCAGGTTGTTCCCGTAGTTGATGGAACCCAGAAGCATGGCCAATAGGATCAGCAGAAAGAGGAGGCCGTAGCGGGTGGGCACTATGTAAAGGCGGTTTCTTTCCAGCCTGTGGGGAAGTCCCGGGGCGCCCTTCTGCCCTCGAACGGTTCGCAGGAGCCCCTGTGGTACAAAGCGCAGGATCATGGAACAGGGACTTCCATGAGGACCGAAGCGAGCCGGTCGGCAGAAAATTCCCCGGAACCGTCCCGGGTCCGGAGCCGGTGCCCCACGACCCAGGGCATCACGCGCTGGACGTCCTCGGGAAGCACGAACTGCCTTTCCTGCAAGTAGGCCGCAGACCTGGCCGCGCGCAGCAGGGAAAGCCCGGCCCGGGGGGACAGTCCCCGGTAAAAATGCGCCGTGTTTCGCGTGAAATCCAAAAGGTCCTGCACATACTCCAAAAGGGCGTCCGAGACGTGCACACGCTCGATGGCCTGCTGTGTGGACAACACATCGGCCGGGCTGAGACACGCCTCCATGTTGAGCAGAGAAGACCGGGTTTCTCCCAACTCCAACAGCCTTCTCTCGGCCGCCCTGTCCGGGTAGCCGAGTTCTATGCGCATCAGAAAACGATCCATCTGCGATTCGGGAAGAGGGAAGGTCCCCGACTGTTCCATGGGGTTTTGCGTGGCAATGACAAAAAAAGGCCTGTCCAGGGCACGGGTCTTTCCCTCCACCGTCACCTGGCGTTCCTCCATCGCTTCGAGAAGGGCGCTCTGGGTCTTGGGAGTGGCCCTGTTGATCTCGTCTGCAAGAAGCACCTGGGTGAATATGGGCCCAGGATGAAACACGAAGGAGCTGCTCTTCTGCTCGAATACCGAGATTCCCAATATGTCCCCGGGGAGCATATCACTCGTGCACTGGATCCGTCTGAAATGCAGTCCCAGGCAACGGGACAGCACCTTGGCCAGCGTCGTTTTTCCTATCCCCGGAAGATCTTCAATGAGCAGATGCCCTCCGGCGAAAAGGCAAGTCAGGGCAAGGCCTATTTCCTCTCTCTTGCCCAGAATCACCGTACTGATCCGGTCCACCAGAGTCTCAATGGCAAAGCCCATATTCCCCCATGGCCCCTTGTAGGCGTCGCTGCGTCAAAAAGGGGGCCTTTCTTTTCCCTTGATCGACCGAAGAAACAGATGTCTTAAGTAATACCCACCGGCCCGGCTGTCAAACCGCCCTGGCTCACAGAGGCCGGCTCACGTGGCGGGATTGTGAGGCCTTACAGGTGCCAGCCCGACAGGCCGGAGAGTCGCTTGAGGTGCAAGGCTGTGGCCCTCATCGTCGTTTCGGCGGGGGTGCATCGCCGTGGATTAGGGCCGACAGGGCAAGGGTAGCAGCGGTTGTGTTTGCTTTCCCGGCCAGTGCGAGTATTCGGCCCACCCCCACACCGCAAGGTGGGCGAGACGCCCGTACTCCCGGTTTTCGATAGGGTGGGCACTGCCCACCAGAAAGACGCTTAGGCATGTGCTCGGATTTGGCCGGAACGCTTATCAAGCCCACGGTGGGAAGAAACCGGGAGTTGTGGGGTGGGCGCGACCGGGGCGGGTTCAGGCGGTGGTCTCGTTCTCTTTTTCATACTGTGTCAAGAGCGGCCTTATCTGCTCCAGTCTGACGGTCCAATAGGCCCGTTCTTCTCGCAGTGCAGGGTCGTTTTCCGGGGGCGTCGGGTCCTGGAATCTATCCAAGTCCCGAAGACAGCTCAGGACAAAATTGTAGTACAAAACCAGTTTGTTGTATCTTTCCAGGAAAGTCTTGCTGCGGTCTACCCCACCGGCTTCGTTGCAACTGTACTTGGGGACCGGACCATCCTCGACGACGGTCTTGATCCTCTCGAACCAGGCCTCCGCCTTTTTTCGGGCCGCAAGGTATTGCCCGGCCTCCTTGTTGGTGAACCGGTTCGGTTCACAGGTTCGTTTGAGCTCCTCCCATGTCCACCCGATCTTGGAGGCGTCCGCTTCGTTCCTTATCATGCCCAGGGCCATCATGTCCTGTGCCTGCGCCGCGGACGCCCTCCTGCGCAATCCGGGAGGGACCTCCAGGTCAAAGGTCCTCGCATACAAGGCTGCCCTCTCGTAGTCGTCCATCGCCGCACCCTGTCGGGGTGCGTCGGGGACCGTACTGCGCCGGTCCCCCTGTCCCTGCGGGTTTTCCGCCGTGCTGTCGCTCTCCATGTGGTTTTTCATCCCTTCTCAGAACGGTGTGCCACTCGGGCCGTTCGCACCGCTGCCTTCTTCTTTTCCATTCCCGAGTCCCGCAACGCGCCGTCCACCAGGGGCCAGGAGGGGCTCACGGCTGTCTCTTCCACCTGTATGTCCGTGCCGGGGTAGGGCGAAGGCCAGGTCGAGAAAATGGATGACCGTAAGACGGAGGGTCCCACGGGTCATTTCCCCTTCCGTTATGGCAAGGGAAAACCACCAGGCCGGCACCTGCCGTGCAAGGGGCTTTTCCGCGCCGTGCCGATCCGCCCCGGCCATGATGAAGAGGCCGGGATGCAGTCCGCCAAGACCACGAGGACCCTACTTGGGCCTTCCCAGCTCCGTCAACCTCTGGCGGGCCTTCCGGGCCACTTCGCTGTCAGGATACTTGGCAATGATCTCCTCGTACAGCTCCTTTGCGTGCTCCGGATTGTTCTGCAGCTCCTCCAACTTCGCGGTCTCGTAAAGCTCCCCGGCGGTATTTCCCGAGCAGCCCCCGGCTGCCACGGCAAACAAAAAAAGAAAGACCACAACGCCCTTCTTCATAGACGCTCCTTGGGTACCGCTTTGAAGTGCGGCCCCGTGGACTCTCGGCTTCCAATCCCTCATGCCGTCTTCATGATGTGTTCGAGGGGGCGCGCCAGCCTCATGCTCAAGGCACCGGAAGGGCATTTCACCACACAGACGCCGCACCCGAAGCACTTTTCCGTGTCCACGACGGCCTTGGGTTTGTCGGCCCGGGCTCCGTACTGCATGGCGACGGCCCCGAACGGGCACCGCTGCACACAGGTTTCGCAGCTCACACACACCTCGGGGTCCACCACCGCCTGAAAACGGCTCGGTTGCCACAAGTCATACCCGTACTTGGTCTGGGCCCGGAGAATGATGCACTCGTCGGTCTCGCAGAAGCAAAGCTGGCGCACGTTGTCCGTACCACCGGTGGTGGCGATCAGGCCCGCCTCCTCACACTGCTCCAAGAGCTGAATTCCTTCCTCGAGGGACAGTCTCCTGCCGATCTTCCTGTCTTCGATGTATTTCACCGATCCCGGTGTGAGCGAGAGACACACGAATGTCGGTTTGTCGCAGGTACCCTGCTGCACCTGGAGCCATCGGCAGGGACAATCCACCACGGCGATCCCGGGCGCCTGTTCCAGTATGGTGCGAAGATTCTCATAGGGCTGCAGTTCGGGGTGGTCTTTGACCGAGCTCCAGCAGGCAACGGCACGTCCGCGCCGGGTCCCGGACTCCTCCATATCCCGCAAGGCCTCGAACCATTCGGTCTCCCGGAACATCTTCCACATCTCTACGATTTCAAAGGGTACGGGCGCGTAGTTCTTGTTGATGGCCCCGTGAATGGTGGCATCGTGTACCTGGATAATGTGAGACACACAGTGGTAGCGGAGCACTCCCTCCTTCCGAAGGGGTATGGAGACGCCCTTGTTGGCAAACAGCTCGAGCTTGTCCCTGGCCTCGGCCTCCTGCATGTTGAACTTTGCAGCGAATTCTTCACAGCTTGCGGGAAGCGCCAGCAGCATCTCCGCCTCCTCGGGGGTCACGAGCTTCTGGAAGATCCTGCGTATGAACCTCGATTTGGGAAAATTCACCTTTCCGGCCAGTTTCACGTAGACATCGGTTTCATCCATCTTGCGTACACCTTTCGTTGCGATTCACCGCCTTGACCATCGTCCCGAACGCTTCCTCTCCCTCCCCCTCCCGTCGTGGAAGAGGGCCGGGGTGAGGGGAACATGCGGCCCGAATGAGGATCGAGGCCCGATTCACCACCCCCTGAGCTTGCCCCGAAACGTCGTCGGCTCGCTCGACCGGTGCAGGGCGGCGGTTTGCTCCCTCAGTCCCTTTCCTTGAGCTGCGAACAGAAGATGCGCACCTTACCGTCTTCCATGTTGAAGCACCCGCTGCAAGTGATGCACTCGGCCGGCCGCCTGTCCCCTCCGTTCCATCGCCGGACCAGACCGGGCTCCCTTATGAAGGGACGGCAAAGGGACACGCAATCGGCGATCCCTGAGGAAACGACCCGCTCCATGACAGGCAGGCTCCGCATGCCGCCCACCAGCGCCAGGGGCAATCCCGTGGCCTCCCGCACCACGGCCGCATCGGGCAGGAAATAGGCCTCCTTCTCCGGCGTGGTGATACCGAGCCACTTCTTGCGTGCGGCTGCATCGATCGTTCCGTGGCTGATTTCAACCATGCAGATCCCCTCCTTTTCGAGGGCGGCCGCCACCCGTGCCCCCTCCGCGATGGTGAGCGCGGGGCCTTCCTGCACGTGATCCCGACATCCCAGCTTGATCATGACGGGAAAGTCGTCGTCCACGTTCTTTTTCACCGCACGGGCCACTTCCATGACAAATCGCATTCTGTTCTCCAGGCTGCCTCCCCACCTGTCCGTGCGCTTGTTGCTGATGGGAGAGAGAAACTGGGAGACGAGATACCCGTGGGCCCCGTGGATCTGCACCCCGTCAAAACCCGCCTCCTGCACCCGCCGGCCCGCCGCACCGAAGGCTTCTATGATGCCTTCGATGTCTTCGTCGGTCATTTCCCGGGGCGCCCTCCCGTGCACGGACATGCCCTCGAGGGCAGAGACGGCCATGAGGTCGCCCCCCGTCTGGGCAACCGTCTGGGAAGCGGAGCCGCAATGCACGATCTGCATGACAACGGTCCCCCCCACCTCGTGGACCGCCTGGGTCATTTTCCGGTACCCCGGTATATGCGCATCGGTCTGTATGCCGTTCATGTCCGGGAAGTGCTGCCCGCTCTTGAGGACGTAAGCGTAGCCGGTGACGATCAACCCCACGTCGTTTTCCGCAAGGCGCCTGATGAGCTGCACGCTTTCCTCGCCTGTGAAGCCGTCCATGTCGGCCAGTGCGAAATAGGTGGCGCTGCGGACAAACCGGTTCTTCATGTGGAGCTTGCCCATGGTGAGCGGTTCGAAAAGTACGGACATGCCCGTTTCCTCCTTCTGAGACGCGGCCCTAGGTTATGTGAAAATGCCCCTGCTCGAACTCCGGTTTCCCTTCATAGCGTTTCAGGTAGAAGCCAGGGGCCTGATCGGCATGTTCGAAGATGGCCGGATCCACCATGATGCCCGCCTGGTGGAGGGCCTTGACCGCCTGTTTTGCCGTGGGAGGGCACCCTGCTATGGGGATCATTTCCTGAATGTTCGGATGATTCTTGTTGGCCTGGACCATGCATTTCCCGAGCAGGATGGTCCTTTTCTTGCCCGGCGTAGGTTCCATGGCCTTTCCGGTCAGGATCTCCACGTCGTCCCAGGGCTGTCCCTTCCATGCCCTGGCAATGGCCGTGAGCACCACCCCGTTGAAACCGGAGCAGTAGGTGCACATGGTCAAATCGTATTTCTTGTAGGAAAGGCCCTGCATTCCCATCTTCACGAAGCCCATGGGCAGGCTCCCGTCCTCGTTGTACTCGAAAACGGCTTCGTGATAGGAGGCCACGTCCTCGATCTTCTCCCCCACCACCTCCAGGTCGATCAGGTCGGTGGGGCGGCTCCAGTTCCGGGCCGCTCGGGCAAGATGGGGAACCTGGTCGGCGTCGTATCCGAGAATCTTCGCCCCCACCAGGTCGGCCGCCAGAACATCCGCGGAACCCACGAGGAGGTTGCTGCGGTGCATCTTGCCATCGAAACTCGGGCCCCGCTCCGCGGTGTAGATGCCGTCGAGCAGGGTGAACATGGGAGGCATCTTGTCGGCCAGCCGGGCGATGTGGAAATTGAGGTCCCTTTGGGGGTCCGCATTGTGACAGATCTTCCGCGACTCTATGTCTATGAGACCCTTGAGGTTCTTGATCCCCAGGCTCACGATGGCCTGGGCGTGGGTCTTCATGACCGGCAGATTCACCACGAAGTCGCTGTCGAGCGCATCTTGGTTGAAGTGAAGCTCGATGCCGTCTCCGAGGTCGAGATTTCTGAACGGGCGCTGGAAGACGTTGAGCGGCTTGACGCCGTACCGCTGCTTGAGCAGATTGTAGCCAAGACTCTCGAAGGCATGGGCCGGCGTTTCCACGTCCTTGGGATGGGACATGACCATTCCCTCGCCGATGGTGATGTCGTCGATGCCTCTTTCCTTGAGAAGCACCACCATGTCCTCGACCACACGGGAAGTGGTGATCACTCCGTATTTGGGAAAGGGACAGGCGGCGGTCCAGAAAACTATGTTGGGCTTTATGAATACCTTGGCCCCGGAGGGCATGTGATCCAGCCCCCGGCACAGATCCACGGCCTTTCTCACGGACTCGAGGGGTTTTTCATAACGCACGACGGAAACGGTCTTGTGGCTCATGACGGATTCCTCCTTGTCTGGGGGTGAGGAAAAGCACCCGGCAAGAGGTTCGCGGCGAAACGGACGGCTCCGGGGTCTTTACCAACACAGGAAGGCTATCGCAAGTGCCTGTTGCATGCAACCACCTTTTCGAATTCTTGACGCGGATATGCGCGTGAGGTATGGGAGCCGATGCCGATTCCGAAACCATTTGCGCCCATGTGAAGCGGGCGCGTAACCTCTAAGGATACCCGCGATGGACCACAGGCCGAGGCTGGAGGCTCGTATAGGGGACATCGTCATGCGCAATCCCGTCATGACCGCCTCGGGCACCTTCGGCTACGCCGTCGAGTTCGCATCGCTTCTGGATGTCAACCGCCTCGGCGCCGTCATCGTCAAGGGCGTTTCCTTGGAGCCCTCACCGGGGAACCCGCCCCCCAGGGTGGTGGAGACGCCGTGCGGCATGCTCAACGCCATCGGCCTGGAGAACCCCGGGATCGATGCGTTTCTTACGCAGAAACTGCCGCAACTGGACCACCTGCAACCGCCCCTCATTTGCAACATTTATGGAAAAACGGTAGAAGAGTACGGCGAGCTGGCGGCCAGGCTCGACGCGGTTGACAAGGTGCGGGGTCTGGAAGTGAACATATCCTGCCCCAACGTCAAGGCCGGAGGGGTCGCCTTTGGCGTCGACGCCGCCAGCGCCGCGAGGGTGGTGCGGCAAGTGCGTAAAAACACAACCAAATGCGTCATCGCCAAGCTCTCACCCAACGTCACGGACGTCACCGCCATAGCAAGAAGCGTGGAGGAGGCGGGGGCCGATGGCGTGTCCCTCATCAATACCTTGACGGGCATGGCCATTGATCTCGGGACGCGCCGGCCTGTCCTCGCCAACATAACCGGAGGCCTTTCCGGGCCTGCCATCAAGCCGATCGCCCTGCGTATGGTGTGGGAAACCGCCAAGGCGGTGGCGATCCCGGTCGTCGGTGTGGGAGGGATCATGACGGCTCAGGACGCGTTGGAGTTCTTGTTGGCCGGCGCCTGCGCGGTGCAGGTGGGAACCGCCAATTTTGTGGATCCGGGCGCCACCGTCCGCATTGTGGAGGGGATCGAGAGCTTCTTCCTGGACAACCACGTGCAAGACATCAAGGATTTTGTGGGTGCGCTGAGGGTGTGAAGAGGACATTTCATGACGGCCAAGCGGGAAAAACTGTGTTTCCTTGCGACCGGCACCGTCGGGGCCTGCGCGCTGCTTTACGGGATCTCCAAACCGAGCAACTCCCTTTTTGTCGTCGGTCTGGCCCTGATCGCCGCAGGGTACTGGTTTCTCAGACGCAGGCTCAAGGCGGCCACCGGAGCAGGGCCATCCGGCGGGCCTGGGGCGCCTTCCGACGCCCAGAACGTACGATAGTCCAAGCGGGTGGCCGAAACTCATGTGAAAAAGCCGGTGCCAATACTCGGAGGTGAAAGAGACGATGGACAAGACTACCAGGGAGATAACGGCCAGAGACATCATGGTAACGGATTTTGGAACGATCCGACCCGCTGCCTCCGTGAGGGAAGCCGCACGCATGATTCATGAGGCCAAGCCGCGCCCCAGTGGTCACAGAACCGTCAGCCTTGTCGTGACCGACGATTTCGATCACCTCGTGGGGGTCATCACCCTGTTCGACATACTCTACCGTGTGCGGCCGCCCTTTCTCGATTACGGCCCGGACAGCGTCGGCATGTGGACGGGGGAAGTGGAGGCGTATATCGAGCAGTTCAAAGGCCTCACGGTGGAACAGGTCATGAGCGCCCCTGTCCTCACCGCATCCCCCGACGATCATCTCATGGTGATCATAGACCGCATGGTCAAGAAAAAGTCCCGTCGTCTGCCGGTAGTGGAGGACGGGAAGGTCATAGGTGTGGTCTATCTCTCCGAGGTGTTTCACCACCTCTGCAAGACATGGCTGCGGTAGGAGAGGGGCTGCTGCCCGCCCCTCCCCCAACCTGGTCCCTCCGTCCTTTGTGGGATCGCCGGGACCTCGCCGCCATCAGATCTCCAATCCCCGGGCCACAGCCTCCCAAATCTTCTTCACGCCCATGGCCCCGGGGGAGCCCGCGTCGTATTCCACGACAGTCAAGCCCTGGACCATGGCCTTGGTGAAGACGGGGTCATAGGGTATGCGACCCATCACCCTGATCCCCCTCGCAGCGGCAAAGTCCTCCATGGCTCCCGCCTGTTCGGGATTGAGATCGAACTTGTTGACGCACAACATGGCCGGCACCTTGAAGAAAGCCGCGAGTTCGGCAACCCGTGTCATGTCGTGTTTGCCCGAAACGGTGGGTTCCGCCACGATGAGCAGCGCCGTGGCCCCGCCGATGGAAGCGATCACCGGGCAGCCTATGCCCGGAGGGCCGTCCGTAAGGAGCAAGTCCATGTGGTTTTCTTCGGCGAGTTTCCTGCCCTGCTGGCGGATGAGGGTCACCAGCTTGCCCGAGTTTTCTTCGGCTATGCCCAAGCTTGCGTGGGCCATGGGGCCGAACCGGGTGTTGGAAAGGAACCATTCGCCGCAGGTGTTCAGGGGGAAGTCGATGGCCTTCTCAGGACAAAGATAACAACACACCCCGCAGCCTTCGCAGGCGATCGGGTCCACCACGAAATCCTCATCGATGGAATCCCACCTGCAGACATCCCGGCAAAGACCGCAGCGGGTACATTTGTCCTGGTCTATGGAGGCCGTGTGTCCGGACTGGAAATCATGACGCTCCCTGATCTGGGGATTCATGACGAGGTGCAGATCGGCCGCATCCACATCCGCGTCGCAGAGCACCTTGTCCTTTGCAACGGCAGCGAACCCGGCCAGCAGGCTCGTTTTCCCCGTTCCGCCCTTGCCGCTTATGATAACGAGTTCTTTCATGACACGATCTTTTCAATCTGACGGTATAAGTTGACGAATTGCGCCTTCCGCTCGGGCATGGCCTCCACGATCATGTGACCCCTCGAGTAGATCTCTGCGATCCGTCGATCAAAGGGAATCTCCATGAACACGGGGATATCTTGGGCCCTTGCATAGGCCTTCACCCGGTCATCGCCCACGTCGGAACGATTGATGACAAGCCCGCACGGTATTCCGAGCATCCTCACGGCCCCTGTAGCGAGCTTGAGGTCATGGAGACCGAAGGGGGTGGGCTCGGTGACCAAGAGCACGAAATCGGCCCCTTTCATCGAGGCTATCACGGGACACGAGGTCCCCGGGGGCGCATCGATGATCGTGAGAGACCCCCGTCGCGTGTACTCCCGGACTTTTCTTATGAGGGGCGGCGACATGGCCTCCCCGACCCTCAACCTGCCGTGCACGAATTCCAAACCGTCCCTGTGACCGCGCTCGATCACCCCCAGTTCACGTCCCACCTCGGTAACGGCCCCCGCGGGGCATACCAGCATGCAGCCGCCGCAACTGTGGCACAGTTCGTGGAAAGGCATCACGGTTTTCCCGAGGACCACGATCGCCTTGAACTGGCAGATCTCACCACATTTACCGCACAGCGTGCATTTTTGCATGTCTATCTGGGGAACGGGGGTATTTATGGTCTTGACCTCTTCCATCACCGGCTGAATAAAGAGATGGGCGTTGGGTTCTTCCACATCGCAGTCCAGGAGCTGAACACCCGGACCAAGGGATACGGCCAAATTGGTGGCCACCGTCGTTTTTCCTGTCCCTCCTTTTCCGCTCGCTACGCTGATGATCATTTCCCGCTCCTCATGATGTCGAAACGGGTCCCGCTCGCAAGGGGCCCGCTCCTCTGGTTTTCGTCTTTCTGCACAGGGCCTGGATTACCTTTCCGGCCGGGCGACATGGGGGTCAATAGGGAGCGACACATACGAAGAGAATCATCCACGCCCGCTCGTGTTTCCTGGCAGCGCGGGCAATCCTCCGGGACCTCACCCCGATCCGCTCCGCGTTCCTTACGAGCCCTCCAGCTCTCTGAGTTTGGACTCCATCTCTTGGAGCCGGTTCTGCATTGCTTCTGCCTCTTGCCTGAGAAGGGCGATCTCTTCCTGACGGGTGGCAGGGCGGTCCATGGGGGTGGCGGCAATCCTTCCACCCCCCATGCCTCTTCCCCGGCCCATTCCCATTCCCATGCCCATGCCCGTTCCCCGGCCCATGCCCCGACCCATCCCCGATCGGCTCTCCATGCCCGCGCCCGAAGAGGCATGCAGCTCACCTGCCCTGAATCGCTCGGCCACCTCTCGAACCTTCCCCGTCACTCCTGTGATCACCTGAATTCCGGCAGCTCCGAAGGTTTGAAATGCATTGGGCCCGCAGTTGCCCGTAAGGACGACAGAAACCCCTTTGCTTGCCATGAGCTGAGCAGATTGTATCCCTGCGCCGCCCCCCAGCGCGATATTCGGGTTCTCTATGGCTTCGAAATCCATGCTTTCCGGATCGATGATCAGAAAATAGGCACATCGACCAAAACGCGACTCCACGGTGTCCTCGAGAGTGGGCCCCGTTGAACTCACGGCGATTCTTGTCTTCTTTTCCGACATAACGCTTCTCCTTATTTCGGACCTTTACTGCGCGCTGTCACAAATTGCGATTTCCTACATCCCCCTCGCCCTTTAAGAGAGGATCGGGGTGAAGGTATAAAAAGCGCAATCTTCGGCCGCGCAAGGTATCTCATGCACCATCCCCGCCCCCGGGCCCTTGGGAAGGACTCGCCAGAGGATTTCGACCGCCAGGGCGGGTCCGGCCTTGGAACAGCCTTAGGGCCTGCCCCATGTCGGGCGAAGGCCCCTTTTGCTGCGGCACGGGATCCATCGGGATCGCCCACTATACCACATCACCGTCAGAGTCGATCCGCGCCTCATCGTAAATCCAAAAGCAAGGTCCGTGCCTTTACTGGAATAGGCCCGCCAAGCGGGAAAAAATGAACTGGATTATCCAATGGTTAAGTGAAAGGAACCACAATTCGGAAGAGGCCGAAGGACAACACAAGGGGCTGCACTTGTGCAACCAACTGGGATTCAAAAGGTGTCACTTCTGCAACCTGGTGCGCTGGGTTTTTTTGAGAAAACCATGGGGCACCTCCCATCACGCCATCGTTTCGGGAACGTCCGCCAGGTCTTGGAATAGCCCGCTCTTCCGCGGGCACTGCGGGCGCTGGTGTGACCGGGACAACCATCGAGGCCCTCCATGGGTTGCGTGGTAGGGTTTTCCCCCACAGGACCGGCCGAACAGAGGACCAAGGCCCTCCCAGGCCTTGATCATCGTGCCGGCCACATCCCACCAAATGCGCAATACGGTCTTTTTGGTGGCCAGTGCCCACCGTAGGAAAACCTCAATTCCGGCGCGGAGCCGAGCATGCTGCAACGGCGTCTTGCAACGTGATGCCGGCACAAGCGGTGCTTCGCCCGCAACGGAAAGCGCTGACGATGGACTAGTTGCCCACCAGCACCCTGAGCCACGATAAGATCAGGGCACAAGCCGCGGCCAGGGAGAAAAGAAGCTGCGCTGCGCCGGAGAAATGCGGCGTACCCACCAGCCCATACCCTGCCCCCAGGGCCAGTCCGGCCAGCCAACCGAAAAGGTGCGCCGTAAGATCGGCACGGGGGCTGTTGCCGAGAAGTGCGAGAAGGGCCAGTCCCCCCCCAAGGGTCACCCATCTTTTCGAACGGCCGCCTGCCTCGTGGGCGGGAGCAACAAGCCGCCTTGCCCCCAAGATGCCGACGGCCCCGAAGATGGCCGTGGAGGCCCCCACGGAAAGGTGCGCGTCCCGATAAAACGCGGCATTTGCCAGGTTTCCCGCAATGCCGGCAGCCAGCACCATGCACCAGCCCGCTCCGGTTCCGGCCACCTGGCACACCGCGGTTCCGAAAACGGCGATCCCCGCCATGTTCCCCGCAAGGTGCAGCGCATCCCCGTGGAGGGTGAGGGCCGTCACCGTCCTCCAAAGCTCCCCTTTCATGATGTGCGAAGCGGAAGCACCCGCCTCCACGAATAAGTGGCGCTGCCCCCCAAGGGTCTCGACAGATAGGTGCCAGGCCAGGAGAAAAGCCGCTACCCAGAGGCCGCAAAAGGATCTGCGGGGCTGCGCAGGGGCCGGTGGAACCCAATGGTCTCCCTCCTCCAGATACTCCTCCACGGCCGAGAGAGCCGCTTGCCGGTTGCCCGAAGGCACCAAGATGTCCCACCCCCCGAATCCCCTTTGCACGGAATGGGCAATGGAAGAAGCCTCCAGGATATACAAATAAAGGTTCGCCCTGGAAGGGGTAAGGTCTTTGAATACGGGCTCCATCATCCGCTTGGACTCAGCGTCAATCGCCCCATTTGGGGGCCAGCAGGTAGCGCACCCAGCCACGGAAGGTGTTTCCCTTCAGGCCCTCTCTGTCCGCCGCATCCAGAAGAAGGGTCATGTTCCGGTAATCGGCGAAAATCGCCTCACGGCCTTTGACCTTCTTGTCAGGGTCCAGGTCTTTCACCACCACGGCGGGGTTGCCCGCGGCAATGCAATTCTCAGGGATGCTTCGGGTGACCACCGAACCGGCCCCCACTATGCTGTTGTCGCCGATGACGACTCCCTTGCACACGACGGCGTGGTCGCCGATCCAGACATTGTTGCCGATCGCAACAGGGGCGTGGTTTCCCACCGGCAGACACCGGTCGTAGATCCCGTGCCAGTCGGCGTCGGTGATATAGGCGCCCTGGGCCATCATGCAGCCGTCCCCGATGGTGATCCGGGTGGCGGCGTGGATCCGAACCCCCGGGCAAAGCAGGGCATACTTGCCGATGCGGATGCGCGTTTCATCACCGGAAACGGGCCGCTTGGCCTCCCCAGCCGCCTCCTGGGAGCCCAGGATGACCGACAGGTCCTGCAAGTCCTCCTTGGACCAGTTCACCAGATGCACCATCGCATCGGCCTGCCCGATCACGGTGGCAAAATCGTCCAATTCCACAGACCAGCCGAACACCCTCACATACCAAGGCTGGATGAAGGTGGGGTCCTTTCCGAGAAACTTGAACTGGGGCCTCAAAAAGTGATTCGCGTACCACTTCTCAAAGCCCGTGTGCAGCTTCTTGATCTTATATGGGCGGTGGTCTTTTCGCAAAGGCGAGCTTCCCTCCAGATGCGGTCCTTATAGGCTATGCGGCCTCGGTGTTTTCCTCCGGCAGCCCTTTGTCGCGAGTTGCCATGCCTCTTCGTGCCCGGGGCGTGTGCGCTCTGCTGTGGGACCTTTCCACGGCCCAGAAATCGTGGCTGAAAAGCTTACAACCACGCGTCCAGCCGTGGAGCGCGTCTCCGGCCAGGATAACCGCACCGGCGGTCCAAGTGGTTTTCTCTTCGGGCCAGATCACCGAATCGGGAAACGTGACCCCTGTCCAATAGAACCCGTCTTCGTATCGACAGTCCTTGATCCACTGGAAAACCGCTTCCGCCTTCCCGGCAATTCCTGCAGCGGACAGGGCCAGGATCAGCTCCGATGTCTCTGCCATGGTCACCCAGGGACGATCCGCAACACACCGGACCCCCCAGTTCTCGACGACGAACGTATCCCATCCTCGCGCGATCCGGGCTGCTGCCTCCTGCCCGGAAACCGCACCGCACAGAACCGGGTAGTACCAATCCATGGAATATCGCGATTTGGTATCGTCAAAAAGATCCCGCCTGTGTCGTATGGCCTCTCCCAGCTTGCGCATGGCAAACTCCCAACTCGGCCTGTTTATGCCCAGACGGGCCGCGATGGCCACGGCGCACTTGAGGCTCATGTAGATGGAGCTCGATCCGGTCAGGAGGGCACGGGACTCCACGGTGCCGTCCGGGAACTTGGCCCAGTGAATCTGCCCGTCCGGCGCCTGCATGCTCACCGCAAAGTCAATCGCCCGGCACACTGTGGGCCACATCTGCCTCATAAACAAGATGTCGTGGGTGATCAGGTAGTGGTGGAAGAGCCCCACAGCGATGTAGGCACTCATGTTGGGGTCTTTTCGGTCTTCGATGGCCCTTCCTTCCCGGTAGCCGCTGAACCAGGACCCGTCTTCCATCTGCCTGCGGGCAGACCAGCGAAATGCTCTGCGCGCCTGCTCTACGTATCCTCCGACAGCCAACCCCATGGCACTTTCGACGTGGTCCCACGGATCGGTCTTCCCAACTTCCGACCAGGGTATCTCCCCATCCTCTCTCTGTACCTGAACGATGGCCTCGGCTGCTCGTGCCATACCCGCCGTCTCCCCGAAGGTCTTTGGCGAAAGGCTGCGTTTCATACGCATTCCTCTTCTGTCTGGGCTCTCGGAAAGAGCGTCTTGTCAAGGTTGGAGCAAAAACCGGGGACACGTGCCTGCCCATTGCCGGCATGCCGTCCCTCACCTGGGACAAGGCAGGAATGCACGTGGAGCGACCCGTGACGGGAAGCGGGTCTTGCCGAGGGCACCCCATCGGCCGCCACCAGGCCCCAGGAGCCCCCACCGCCTTCTCCACGCTGTTCCATGAAAGCAAGCATGTAGTGTGCCTTGCGAAGGTTCTCGTGCTCCAGATCGACTCCCACCACGTGGACGCCTTGGTGCCTGTACGCTTGCCGGGGCCCGCACCCCGTGTCGAGACCCCTGAAACCGGGTGTGATTCCGAGTCTGGAAAAATCCATGGATAGCAATGCTTCTGCCTGCCGGGGCCTGTCTGCCTTCTCCGACATACTGCGCGCGGTCACAAATTGCGATTTCCTGCCTCTCCTTCGCCCTCTGGGAGAGAGTCGGGGGGTATAAAAAGCGCAGTTTGTGGACACGCGAGGTATACATGAGAGGGCGCCTGCCTTCCCCGTTTCCGTCCTTTCCGTCACGGAACGAGCACTGCCAGGGTTGCAGGCACCTCCGGCCACTCCAGGGGAAAGACCCGTTGCAGGGTGGGACTCGGCTTAGGGCTCGCGTGAGAATAAGTTCCCGTTTTCAGGCGTCGAGGCCCACGCATGGCAAGGCGCGAGGAGGGCGAATGGCGGGCCGTTTAACCGACGAGCAACGCTGCCAGGCGTGATGGATCGGCGCATCAGAATGGGAAGTTATTCTTGAGCGAGCCCTTAACACGAACACACCGCTGCTCGCAAGGCAAATGTCCGGGCCTTGAGGCCCCCGGCCTGGCTTGGCTCACCACAACGGGCGCGGCCGCCCCTTGGTGAGCGGCGTTTCAAAAAGAGCCGTCGCAGTGCGCTCAGGGGCTTTTGGTTCTGCCTTCCCAAACACGGACGCACCGCCGCCGCGCATGAAGACCCCCCGCACCGGGATCGTCAGAAACGCCCGAGTTGACTTTCTCCTGGGCAGAAGCGTACTCTCTTGCCCAACCCTTCACCTTAGCAGAAGCGGCCTAAGTCACCATTGCGGCCTGCGACCTGATGTTTTTCCACCCTGGGAGTTCGGGCGCCTCGCCCGCCTTGGGGCGATCATGCGGGCAAGATGCCCGCGCTCCCAGTAAAGGCAACAGGAGCGTGGCTGTCTTCTCGCCTGTCGCCCTCAACCAACGCCGGTGCCGCGCGCCGGCCTTGATCGTCGTTCCGGCCGGGCGGGTTTCGTTTTCTGCGAGCATCACGTTCAGAGACGCCGTTGCCGCATCCTTGGCACCGCGCCGGAATTGAGGTTTTCCGAGAGTGGGCACTGCCACCAACAAAGAGTAATCCGCACTTGGTCGGATGTGGCCCGAGCGACGATCAGAGCCCGCGCGACCGGAACGGCGATCAAGGCCGCCGAAGTTCTCCGTTTGGCACTGTGACGGGGGAGCGCGAAAATGATTTCCATTTTCGCGTGCCCCCTGAAGGGTTACGAAGGTGGACACAAGGGCAGACGAGACAAAGGTGAGCGCTTCTGTCCAAGAGGCCGCGCGGCTCAGTCTTCACGGGCCGTTGCACCTGGCCATGGCGCGGCTCAAGGACGTACTGCACACAATCCCCGCCCATCCCCAGGCATCCTCGCTTCTCGCCGATATCCTCACCCGCCTGGCAAGGTACGAAGAGGCACTCACCGTTCTTGCCGAGGCTCTGGCGTCTTGCACCGGCGACAACACGGCCACCACACAACTTGGCGAGCAGGTCCGGCAAACGGAACACGCCGCGGCGACCCTCGGCCTTGTGAACGGCCGCCGCTTCGAACAAGGCCACCTTTACCGGGCGGTGGTCCCGGACGGCCATGGCGGCTATTTTGTGGACACCCTTGGATTTCCGGGACTTTGGGAAGTGGTCAACCACTCCGGCAAGGCCCTGACGAACGGCGCCGTCCTCAGGTTTGCCAAGTCGCTGGCCGTGGGGGTGGGCCTGGCAGCGGGAAGGGACGTCCTGCTTGGAAACGCGGAGTCCTACCCGGAGATGGAAGGTGTGGTCCATGTGACGGATGTGCAGGGGGAAAAGGGTCTGCGGGTCACACTGGAACTTAGGGGGTCTGCCCACGTGCTCAGGGCGGAGGCGCCCCACGGGCTCTTTTTCCGAGAGCGCGCCGTGCAGCGGGAGATCATCGCCCGGGCACTGGAAGCTCCCATGGTCCCCAGGATGGAAGGCATGCCTGCGGATCGTTTTGTCCTCACCAGGGCGGAGAACGAGGGTCTTCCCCGCGTACTGCTCGTGTCTTTGGGTCTGCAGTCCGACTACGGGGTGCTCGTGCTCGAGGCCCGCCTCCGTCACCTGGGGTTCCCGGCCCAGGCGGACTATATCAGGGATCCCAAAATGCTCGATGCCCACGTGGCGGGCTATCGCAAGGGAGAATCCTTCGGCGGCCCGCCCCCGCACGTTGTCACCGTTTCGGTCACCGACGATCTGGTGGACGCCGCCAACCACCTCATCACACGCCTCAGAGAAGCCCTTCCCGACGCCTTCCTCCTGATCGGCGGGCCCACCTCACAAACCCCCGAACAGATGGCCTGCCTGGTACCGGATTTCGATATCCTGGTAAGGGGAGACGGAGACGAGGTCCTGCCCCGGATCGCCGGCATCCTGGCACAGGGCGCAAGGAGCCGTGGACTCGACGGTTCCCGGATCCAACGGCTCAAAAAGCTTGCGGGAGGCATGCTCATCAGGACCGGCAACCGGTGGATATGCCACCAGTTGCACCTGACCAACGAGCCTGCATCCTACCGCCTTGCCCTGCCCCGGGAACGCAAGAGCCTCCACTACTGGCACACCTCCAGGGGATGTCCTCACGATTGCCGCTTTTGCGCACGGTGGAGCGGAAGGCGCCACCGGTGCGTGACTCCTTGGGAAGGAGTCGACCCCCCGGACGCCTCCGTGTCGAAAAGAAGCGCCCGTGCCTTGAAGGAGTGGCTTCTGGCCCGGCTCTGCCTCGAGTTCGATGGACAGCTCACCCCCGAGGCACTTGCGTCCGAGCTGGAGCGGGCGCGCTCCCAAAGACGCGTTTTCCCCGTCCCCGGTTTCCGGGACAAGGTATTCATAGCGATCACCGACGACGATTTCCTCACCGACCGCGAACGGATCCGCGAGTTTTCCCGGCTCGTGCACGGCCTGGGACTTGCCCATTACTTCGAGTTTTCGGCCATTTGCAGTGTGCACAGCCTCATGCGGCGGGGCACCGTGGACGCTGACCTGATAAAATGGCTGACCCGGGCGGGCTTTCGGTATCTCAATCTGGGAACCGACGGGCTGTGCCAGGCCACCATGGATCAAAACGGCAAAGGCTACTCCCTGGACCAAGACGTCATACCGCTGAACGCCCATTTGCGGAGCCGCGGTTTTTTTGTTTTCAACAACGTCATCTTCACCACTCCTTATACGATCCTGCCCGAGCTTATGGAATCCCTGGTCTTTTCCGTGGTCTGCCCCTTTCCTAAAAACATCTTTGCAGAAAGCGCCATCGTGGGGCGGATCGGCACCCGTTTCAACAACGAAGACATCGTCAATCAGCGTTTCCGATGGAGGGACGGTGAAGGCGAGGACAGGGGGCATTACTTTGTGGCGGACGGCTACCGGATTCCCAAGGGCTTCATGGAGTACGCCCTGAACGGGACGCTCTTGAGCTTTGCCGACCCCAAGGTGAGGGACCTGGCACCCTTTCTTGCAGCGGTGGACCCCGCGTCGGTCCTGGAAAAGGTCTTTTCTTCCCGGCATCTGGAACAGGTTGTGGAAAGGTGGCGGGATCTTTCCCCCGAAAGGGCCGAGATGAGGGCCCTGGGCCGTTGCATCGACCGGCATCGCCACCGCGGTGCCCATGGGCTCGCCGCCCTGCGCGCCATAAAGGAAGAGATGGGCGCCGCTGGCTGCTTTTCCTTCGTGCAGTACGAAACCCTGCTCCAAGGGGCCGCAGGGGGACCCAGCCAAGCATTTCTGTGGTTGAAAGCGCACCGGCAGGCCCTGAAAGACGCGAAGGCTCGCGGCGGCCTGGAAGAGACCGAGGGTCCCTTGCGACGCGCCGTACGGGAAAAACCGTGGTACACAGGGGCCCGTAAGGATCTCATAGACCTCCTGCTTCAAGGGGGAAGGTGTGCCGAGGCCATCGAAGCCTTCATGGAACTGCAAGTGATAGAGCCGGACCTGCCCTTTTACACCCGGTTCCTTACGGCCCTTCTCAAGTCCTTGCACCTGGAAGCCGCGTTCAAGGAAGACCGGCCCCTTTTCCACATGCCCCGGTACCTGACCATAAGCCCTCTATTCCACCTGGTCGCCACCGTGCGGGAGCTTGCCGGTGAACGCGTGGGAAAGGTGGATCTTTCCTGCGCCTCCCCCATGGCTCTCGAACGATGGTACGCCGCCCTGGACAGGATCACGCCAAAGATCGTTGATCTGTCTGTCCGGGAGGCATCCTTCGGCATCCGGGAGGCGCTCGTCTCGGGGGAAAGGGTCCTTTTCTTCGGCATCCCCGTGCATCTGGAAGACAGCGGAGAAACGATCGTTTTCGAGTGCGACCGTACCAGGCCCCTGGCCCCTTTGACGGTTTCAAGGCAAGGCGCGCCCTTGGAGCCTCGTGCCCGCCCTTGCAGGGAGCAGGCCGAGACAGGCTTGAGGGCGCTGTGTTGCGCAACGGACACGAACGCGCAGTTCGGAAGGGAGGGTTGACACCATGGCCGGTGATTACAAGAAGGAAAAGCTGGAGGCCATTGAAAGGGCTCAAGGAAACTGGGAGGACACGACCGTCCGGCGTGCCGTAGAAAGGCGGCCCGAGCGGAAGGAATCTTTCCTTTCGAGTACCTGGACGCCCCTGAAGCGCCTGTACACCCCATTGGACGTCGCCGAGCTGGACTACGAGAAAGACCTGGGCTTTCCCGGCGACCACCCCTTCACCCGGGGGGTTTTCCCCACCATGTATCGCGGCAAGCTGTGGACCTTCCGGACCCAGGTGGGTTTCGGTGGGGCCGAGGACACCAGGAACAGACTGGAGGCCCTCATAAAGGCCGGGGGCGCCATCAGCCTCGACTTCGACAATCCCACCCTCATCGGGCTGGATCCCGACGATCCCCTCTGCGAGGGAGAGGTCGGTCAGGGGGGGCTTTCCGTGAGCTGTCTGCGGGACTTCGAGCCCCTTTTCGAGGGCATTCCTCTGGACCGGGTGACCACCTCCATGACGGTGAACTTCACCGCACCGGTGGTCTATGCCATGTACCTCGCCGTGGCGGACAAGCAGGGTGTGCCGTGGGACCGCATTTCCGGAACGGTCCAGTTCGATCTTCTCAAGGAATACCTCACCATGAAGTGCTACGTGTTCCCCCCGAAACCGGCCCTGCGGCTGTGGACCGATTTCGTGGGCTTCAGCGTCCGGAACACACCCCGGTGGAACAACACATCCATCTGGCTCGTGGGGCCCACCGCAGCCCACACCATCGGGTGGGGACTGGCCTCTGCCATGACTTACGTGGACGCGGCCCTCCAGGCCGGGATGGACGTGGACACCTTCGCTCCCAGGCTTTCCTTTCTCAACGCGAGCACCATCGACTTTTTCGAATCCATAGCCAAACTCAGGGCACTGCGGCGGTTGTGGGCCCGCATCATGAAGGAGAAGTACGGCGCCAGAAACCCCGATTCCTGCAAGCTGCGCATCTACTACCCGGCGAGCCCCGGGGACCTGAAGTCCAGGGAGCCCCTCAACAACATCGTCCGCTCCACCATCTCCGTGCTCGCCTCGGTGTTGGGCGGGGCCAACGCCATCGACATGGGGGCCTACGACGAACCCTTCGCCATTCCATCGCAGGAGGCCAAACGCCTGTGCGTGCGCACCCAGCAGATCATCGCCCACGAGAGCCGGGTGGCCGACGTGGTGGATCCCCTGGGTGGCTCCTACTACCTGGAAAGCTACACGAACCGTTTGGAGGAGGAGGCGAAAAGACTCATCAAGGAGGTGGAAGCCCTTGGCGGCTACGTCCACTGTATCGAATCGGGGTATTTTCAGAGGATCAGCAACCGGTACATGACCAGGATGTACGAAGAGGAGCGATGCGGCGAACGCCCCGTTGTGGGAGTGAACCTGTTTCGGTCGGACCAAGAGGATCGCCCCATGGAGCTGCATGAGACCGACCCGGAGGTGGAGCGCAGGCAGAGCGAACGGATTCGCCGGGTGCGGGCCGAGCGGGACAACGGGGCGGTGGGCCCTGTCTTGCAGAACATAAGAGACGCTGCCGCCGGAGACGCCAATGTCATGCCGGCCATCATCGCGGCGGTCAAGGCGCACTGCACCCTGGGGGAAATCATGCAGGCCCTCAAGGACGTGTGGGGCGAGTACCAGGAAACACCGGCGTTCTGACAGGCAAAGGGTGTCCCCGGTTCTGTAGGCTTTCCCGGCAGTGGGGGCAAGACGCCCGCACTCCCGGGACGCGAGAAAAAGACCCGGCCGGCCGGAACGATGAACAAGGCCGTCCGGAGTCCCTGCCTGCGTTGTCGGTCGGAATGCTCGACCCCGTGCCTACCACACGCCATCGAAAAGGAGCAGGAACCATGGAGAAAAAGGCCCGCCCCATAAGGGTGCTCATGGCAAAGCCCGGGCTGGACGTTCACGAGGTGGGGGTGAAACTTGTCTCCGGCGTGCTCAGGGACCACGGGATGGAGGTGATCTATCTCGGCATCCGGCAGGCCCCGGAAAAAATAGTGGAGACGGCCATTCAGGAAGACGTGGACTTCATAGGTCTCAGTTTCCACTCCATGGCCCACAAGAAGCTCACCTCCAAGGTGATGCAGCTTCTCAAGGAAAAGGGAGCCGCGGACAAGACGGTCGTGGTGGGGGGAGGGATCCTCCCCAAGGACGTGCCCGCCTTCAAGGAAATGGGAGTTGCCGAGGTGTTTCCCATCGAGACACCCATGGACAGGATCGTCGCCTTCTTCCAACAAAACGTCACAAGGTGACGGGGGGGGGCGATGGGCCTCAACTTGCCTCCTTCTTCTCGTCGGTCCAACTGGCACAGGTGCTCCGGTCGAAGGCCATGACGCGGTACGAGGTCTTGCTCCGGGGCACCCCCGCCTTTTCCAGGGCCGCCTCCACCTCAGGGGTACGGCCGTCCCACAGGTAGGAGTGGAAAGGCTCGGGGATCATTTCCGGGTCGAGCTGGTGCACGATGACTCCAAGCCGAAAGGAAAGGGATTCGAACCAGGGGTGCACCACCCGGTTGTCCACCAGCACGTTGACCACAGCGGGCTTGCCCGCATCAAAGGCCCGATGGAGGGCCCCTTTCAACTGCTCGGGCCGCTCCACGAACTCCCCGTGGCACCCGAGGGCCTCGTACATGCGGTCGTAGCGCAGGCCGGGAAGGTAGTTCCAGGACGGGGCCTGCCCGCGGAAAAAACCGTCCACTCCCCCTGCGAGGCTGCCGTGGTTGCACACCACGTAGACCACGGGAAGCTTGCAGCGCAGGGCCGTTTCCAGGTCCCCTCCCCCCATGCCCAGGCTCGTGTCGCTGGTGAGCACCACCACCTGCCGCCCCGGTCTGGCGAGCTGGGCGCCTATGCCCATCCCTATCCCGTACCCGAACCCCCCTGCCTCCCCGGAGTCGAGAATTTGCCCGGGAAACGAGGCCTTGACCCTGTCGGTGAGATAGGTGCTCACGAGAAAGGAGTCGAGTATGAGGGTCGCCCCCGGGTCGAGGAACGCGGCCACCTCTCTCGAGACGATCCAGGGGTGGATGGGGACCCTTTCTGCGTATTGCCTCTCGTCTTGGTAGAGGCCTTTTTCGTAAGCGTCCCGGGAGGCTTCCAGATGGTCCAGCCACGGCTTGCGCGAGGATTTCGGGCGGGCACTGCCCAGCGCATCGAGCAGTTGACGGAGCACGAGCCTGGGGCTGCCCACTATACACTCGGCCGCGGGCAAGGGGGACCATCCCTCGTCTGCGGCCTCGTGGATAAGGATCCGCTTGGCGTGGGCCGGCCAGGCAGGGGGTCTTCCACCCCTCTCGAAGGACCCGAGCTGGAGCCCGACCACGAGGATCAGGTCGGCTTCGGTCCAGAAATCGGCACGAAACGCGCCGCCTACCGCAAGCCGGTGGTCTTCGGCAAGGCTTCCCCTGGCCATGCGCCGCATGTTGACGGGAATCTCCAGTTGCTGTGCAAGTTCGGAGAGCTCGGCCCAGGCCCCGGCCCAGTACACCCCGTCCCCTGCGGCGATGACCGGCCGCTGCGCTTGCTCGAGCATGCACGCCGCCCGGGACACCGCTTCGGGATGGCCCTGGGCGGGCTGAGGGACCGCCATGTGCGCCAGAGGAAGGTTTCCCCGGAGGGCCTTGGGGTTCTTGACCCGTCCCAGGGCCCGCATGGACATCCCCAGGACGACGGGTCCCGGCGGATACACCATGCAGTCCCTCAAGGCCCTTCGCAGGTGCAGGGGAATGAGATTCCGATCGTCGATGTCCACACACCACTTGGTCATGGAGTCGAAAATCCTGCTGGGATACACCTCCTGAATGGCCCCCCTGCCGCTCTCTTCCCATTCGTGCATGCCGAAAAGACCTATCACCGGGCTTTTTGCCAAAAACGCCTGGTTGATCCCGCTCACCGAGTCTGTCACCCCTATCCCCGAACTGCCGAAGCACACCCCGGGCGAGCGGCCGCACCGGGCGTATGCATCGGCCGCATAGGCCGCGCCCGTCTGCCAGCGCATCTGGATGCTGGTGATCCCGTGTGCCTGGAAGCCGTTTTCCAGGGGCCACACGTAGGTGGCCGGTATGCCGAACACGTGCTTGACCCCGTGTTCCTTCAAGATGCCCCCCACGACGAGCCCCCCGTGCAGCGGGGCCCCCTGGCCCTCCTTTTTCGACGGGTTTGCCTCCGGCAAAGATGTTGAAGACGCCATGTGTCCCCCCAGATGTGATCGGTCTCGAAAGGGCTGTTCGCCAGGACGTTACGAGGAAAGAAATCGCTGGATGCTGATCCTTCCCTGCTCCGGAAGATCCAAAAACTCCATTCCCATGAAGCCCGACGGCTGACCCTTCAGCCTGTCGGTCATGTCCCTGAGGGCGGCGGTGCAGCGAACCGGCGCCCACGGGGGCGGCAATGCGATTTCCACGCGCACGTTGGAGCCTACGGGAATGGGAGGAAGCTCCCGCTCCTTGACCCGCAGACGAACGCCCGAGACGGAAAGGTCCTTCGAAAGGTACCTGAAGACGGTCCTGCGCACCCGCTCCGGGAGCCGGGGATCCTCCACAACCGAGAAGCTCACCGGCACGGTCACGTTGAAGCGGGGGTTTTGCCTGCGCTCGCTGATTCCCAGTTCCCGATTCTTGCCTTCGGTCTCCAGCAATCGACTTTCACAGTATTCGAGCAAAGTCGTCCTGACAGCGGGCCATTCGTATGTGATCTCGCAAAGCGCATCGGCATCGAGCTCGAACAGGAGGCTGTTTTCCACTGCTTCTACCGTGGCGTGGCGCGGCGTGCCCCTTAGAAACGATACTTCTCCGAAAAACTCGTTCTCTGAAAGGAATGAAATGGGTACCTTTCTCTCCTTGTGGTCCAAGATAGAGACCCGCACCTTTCCGTCCAGAATGATGTACAGGGACTTGTCTTTGTCCCCTCTGTGGCAAATGGTCTTTTCGGCGTCATAGAACACAAGCCTGCCCATTTCCGCGACCTGGCGGCGACCCTCGAAGTCGAGACTTGCGAACAAGGCGACCTTCGAGATGGCTTCGTTGAGGCGCAGCGAGGTTCCGAAGCCGGTCAGGAAACCCCATTTGTCTCCATAGCGGGCGCCTCTCGCGGTTTCCGAAAGGGACGTTTCGTCGGCAGGAACCTCCTGGCGCATGAATCGCAGGATGGTCTTGCCAAAACGCAGCGTATCGCCGTCGGACAGCATGGCCCTTTGGATCCTTTGACCGTTGAGGTGGGTCCCGCTGTCGGATTTGAGGTCTTCCACCACGGGCACATCCCCCCCGAGGCGAACCACGGCGTGCCGGGGCGATACGTCATTTTCCGGCAGGTATATGTCGTTGAGAGGGCTTCTGCCTATCGTGAGCCGATCCCTCAAGAAGTAAATCGTCCTGTCCATCGGGCCTCTGGCTGCCACCAGATAGCACTTGCCGACCATTCGGGAGCTCTCCTTCTCAGACTGCCACCAAGTTGCACACCGTAGGCGACAGAGGGTGCGCCATGAGCGGCACCTCCGGCATCTCGCCTTTGCCGCCCACCACCTCACCGGAATGGCAACGACCACTCTGCCGCCTTCTTCCTGCGAGTTTACGCCAATTACATGCCTCGCATCAAGGGTCTTTGTAAGGGCTTGATCACAACATGGGCCACCAAGTTGGTTCCGTCTTCGGCAAACAGGTCAATCCACAGCCCGCCCCTGACCACCCCGCAGATGGAAATACCGTCATTCCGGACTTGATCCGGAAACCGGTTGCCATAGATGGGACTCAGAAGTTTAAGCGCGACTGGCTGTGGGAGGAAGAGTGTCTGGAGCGTGCAGTGAGAAGGCAGGCAGTGAAGTGGAGGAAAAACGAGGCCGGCATGTATGGTTATCCAGTGAGCCATTGAGCCGAGGCAATCTTCATGAGCGGTGCAACCTGGGGGCGCACTCGCGCCGGACGATCGAGATAGGGATTCTGGTGGAAAAGCACCATGGGTATCACTACGAGCACTGCTTTTCGTACAACTGACAGGCGATGAAGGGGTATCATTATCTGATGCGGCTGGCGCATCTATTCAACACCCTTAGCCGATATTCGGATCGTCTCAGGAAACTTATAAAGGATACGGGTGTACGAGGTTTGATCGAATTCATTCGCCAGACGTTAGCGTCTCCTTGGCTGGATCATGAATGGATCTCAAATAAACTCAA
>ENA-OSEO01000662-OSEO01000662.1-sediment-metagenome-genome-assembly--contig:-NODE-662-length-82512-cov-5.837484_pt1 | contig 82512 bp, 92 predicted proteins | sample MGYA00237883_ERZ534232 | MGnify/ENA metagenome assembly ERZ534232
AGAAGCGGATCCGTCGCGGCGGCATCCGCGGGGACGGCCTCGGGAACGGCGCCGGTCCCGGGGAGCGGCGGAAGCGACTCTCCGTCGTAGTTCACGATCAGGTAGGCGACGTTCTTCACCATCATCCCCGTTGTCGACGGACGGTCCCCGAAGTAGTGGGCGCGCTCGGGGCCGATCGAGGCGAGCATGTCGTCGTTCGAGAAGAGCCCATCCTCGGGGAGGAAGACGAGCATCGGTTCGTCCTCCCACTCCGGATCGGTATCGCGGGACAGCGCGAGCACGACGGTCCCCGCCGGCGTCCCGCCGGAGACGACTTCAAACGGCAGGCGCTTCTGGAACCCGTCGGTCGAGATCACGAAGAGCTCATCGTCCTCGGAGAGCCCGCCGACGAGCGCGAGGACCGCGGCGAGCGGTACCCCCTCGTAGGTGGACGCGTCCTTCCAGTTCGGGTCCGACTCGTCGAAGACCGGTCCCTGATAGGCGACCGTTCCGGTGATGCGGTCGTCCAGCGCGCCGAGGTCAACCTCGACCATCGTCTCTCCCCGCTGGACGATCACGGCCGGCCCGCCCCATGCGGCCCCCCCAATCGCAAGCGCCACGATCACGACGATCCCCAACCGCATTCCGAAACCTCTCATTCGATTCCCTCCTCTTCCGGAGCTGTTCGGACCGCGGCCCCGGGGACCGCGATGTAGACCGCATCTCCGACCGCCCACCCGCCCTCCGGGGACCGTCCCCGTAGGCGAAGGGCGTTCAACTCGAATCCCCGTCCCGCGAGGACGAGGTTCACCAGCGCCCCCATCTGCCGAACCTTCTCGATCCTCGCGGGCAGGACGTTCTCGCCCTCCCGAAGGGACCCGCGCGGGTCGGCCCGATGGACGCCGATCGCCTCCGGGGGGATCTCGATCCGCAGACGCGGCGAGGTGGAGAACGAGAGGACGTCGAGCGTCTCCTCTCCCAAGCGGACGGTCGTCCGCGCACCATCGCGGCGCTCCACCGCGACGAGGAACGTGTTCTTCCGCCGCAGCGGGGAGTCCTCCGGCCGGTAGGCGGCGAGGTCGGAGAGCGCGCCCGCCGTCCGAAGCCGCTCTGACCAGAGAAGCTGCTCGACGACCTCGCGGGGGGTCCCGGCAGCGACGAGCAGATCCGACATCTCGAGCGAGAGCGCGTCGGCGAGCCGCCGGATTCCGGACAGCTGCGGAGCCGGACGACGCCCGTGCTCGATCCGTGAGAGGCGGCTGTAGTCGATCCCCGTCCGGCTCGCCAACTCCCGCAGCGTCAACCCTTGGCGGGTGCGGGCCGCGCGAACGAGTCTGCCGAACTGGGTCTTTCTCATGCGCGCGAGTCTATCCCTTCTGTTGCCAAGTGTCAACAACACGATCGGAGTGATCTCATCGGGCATTCGGTATAATCCCGCACCATGCAACGACGCTCGCGCCTTCGGTTTCTCGCACCGCCCGGTTCCCTCACCGACGGCCCGATCGTCCGGTCGCTCATCCGCTTGGCGTGGCCGGTCATGCTCGCGAACTTGTTCCAGACGCTCTACGACTTCGCGGACCGGCTCTGGCTCGCGCGGCTCGGCGTTGTCGGAGTGGCGACGGTACAGCTATCGTTCCCCCTGGTCTTTCTCGTCCTGTCGATCGCCGCGGGGATGACCGTCGCCGGGATTGCGCTCGTCTCCCAGTCCACCGGGGCGGGGCGGCGCGATGAGGCCAACCACGCGGCCGGTCAGGTCGTCGCGTTCATTGGGCTCTTGTCCCTCGCACTGACCGGGATCGGCCTCGCGGTGGCTCGGCCTCTATTGACCCTGATGCGCCCCGAGCCGGAGCTGCTGGAAGCGGCATCGGTCTACCTGCGGACGATCTACGCCGGAATCCCTCTGATGTTCGGGACGTTCGTCATCACCGCGCTCCTCAACGGATCGGGGGACACGGTGACGCCGATGATTTTGATGGCGGTGTCGAACGTCGTAAACGTCGCCCTCGATCCCGCGTTCATCTTCGGCTGGGGCCCGTTTCCGGAGTGGGGGGTCTTCGGCGCAGCGTTCGCGACCGTCCTGTCACGCGGGCTCGTCTCGGCGATCGGGTTCGCCCTCCTCTTCTCCGGGCGGTTGAAGGTGCACCTCCGTCTGCGTGATCTCCGTCTTCGGTGGGGAATGGTCCGTCGGATCGTCTCGATCGGTGGACTTGCCGCGATCGGCCAATCGGGGACGGCGCTGGGGTTCTCGATCATGAACGGGCTCCTCGCCCGGCTCGGAACCGCTGTCCTCGCTGCGTTCGGGATCGGAAACGCGTTCATCTCGATCGTGCTGATGCCGGCGATGGGGCTCGGCCAGGCGACGGCGACGATGGTCGGTCAGAACTTGGGCGCCGGAGAACCGCTGCGGGCGCGCCAGAGTGCATGGGCCGGGATGGCCCTCTCATCGGGGATCCTGGTCACGTTCGCAGTCTTTGTCCTCGCCTTGCGGACGGCACTGATCCGGGTCTTCGTCGATGATCCCGAGGTGATCGCGCTCGGGCGGGAGATGCTCACCTACGTCGGGGTCGCGTTCCCGTTCATGGGAATCATCCAGGTGGTCAACGGCACGTACCAGGGATCGGGACGGACGTTCTACTCGATGTTCTTCGAGCTGTTCCGGCTGTGGGCGCTGCGCCTTCCGTTGGTCTTCGTCCTCGCGATCGCCCTCGGGCTCGGCGCAAAGGGCGTATGGCTCGCCATGTTCGGTTCCAATCTCGGGACGGCGATCCTGTCTCTCGGGTTCTTCCTGAGCGGAAACTGGATGCGCCGCCCGCTTCACGAGCGGATCGACGCGCCGGCTCGCGAGGGGCTCGAGACGCCTATCCGGTTGCGCCGGTGACGTGGCGCCTCTATTCTCAGCTCCATCATCCCGATCGCGAGGAGGGAGGGCCATGCCGACGATCACCGTCGCGGATGCACGTCAGCACATCGATGAAGCCGTCACCGTCCAGGGGTGGCTGTACAACACGCGTTCGAGCGGGCGAATCCACTTCTTGCAGGTCCGGGATGGGACCGGCGTGATCCAGGCAGTGATCACCGAACCGGACGATCCCGAGCTGTTCGCTCTCGCCGGTGGGCTGCCGCGGGAGACGTCGCTGCTCGTTCACGGAACGATCGCGGAGGACCGCCGCGCGTCGATTGGGTGCGAGTTGCGGTTGACGGGAATCGATGTCGTTCACCGGCCGATCGATCCGTTTCCGATCGAACTGAAAGAGCAGACGCCCGGGTTCCTGATGGAGAATCGCCACCTGTGGATCCGGACGGGTCGTCAGGTGCCGATCCTGCGCGTTCGTGACGCGGTCTTCCGGGCATTTCGGCGGTTCTTCGAAGAGCGCGGGTTCATCGCCACCGAGGCCCCGATCCTCACGGGCACGTCCGTCGAGGGGACGACGACGCTGTTCGAACTCGACTACTTCGGGGACCGGGCGTACCTCAGCCAGAGCGGGCAGCTCTACCTCGAGGCGACAGCCGCCGCGCTCGGGAACGTCTACTGGATCGGCCCCGCGTTCCGGGCCGAGAAGTCGAAGACCCGCAAGCATGTCACGGAGTTCTGGATCGCCGAGGCGGAGATGTCGTTCTGCGATCACGCACAGAGCCTCAAGATTCAGGAGCAGCTCGTCCACCGGATCGTCCACTCCGTGATCGACGAGCGCGCGCTTGAGCTCGCTGAACTGGAGCAGGACGTCGAAGCCCTGAGGGAGCAGGTCGAACTCCCGTTCCCCCGCATCACGTACGACGACGCGATCCGGCGCCTTCGAGACGCCGGGCACGATCTCCGCACCGGCGACGATCTGGGGGCGCCCCAGGAGACCGTGCTCGGCGAAATGTTTGGGCGGCCAGTGTTCATCGAGCGATTCCCCGTCTCGATGAAGCCGTTTTACATGAAGCGCGATCCCGTCGATCCCGCTCACGTGCTGAACGCAGACCTGATCGCGCCCGACGGGTACGGAGAGATCATCGGCGGGAGCCAGCGCGTCGACACCGTTGAGGAACTGATGAGCCAACTCGGCGAGGCCGGACTGTCGGCCCAGCCCTACGACTGGTACATCGATCTGCGGCGGTACGGATCCGTCCCGCACTCAGGGTTCGGCATGGGAATGGCGCGGGTGGCGTCGTGGATCTGCGGCGTCGCCCACATCCGCGAGGTCATCCCGTTCCCTCGCCAGATCCATCGTCTCTACCCGTAGCCCCGGCGCTGCGAAGCCGGACCAGGATATCGACCGCGGCCGGCCCCTCCGCGGTGGCGATCACCGGATTCAAGTCGATCTCGGCGATCGTCGGCTCGTCGAGGCCGAGCCGCCCGAGGGCGCAGAGCGCTCGCGAGAGCGGCGTGAGGTCGATCGCGACTTGCCCGCGAAACGCCCCGAGGAGCGGGAACGAGCGGATCGAGCGGATCATCCGCTCCGCGTGCGCCGAAGAGACCGGGGCAACGGCAAACGCGACGTCTTTCAGCGCCTCGACCCACGTCCCGCCGAGCCCGAACATGACGACCGGCCCGAAAGACGGGTCGCGCTGGAGGCCGAAGATCAACTCCCGCCCGGAAAGCATCTTCTGGACGAGAATCCGGCCGTCCGCCAGTCCGAGTTCGCCGATCACCCCGCGGAGCTGCTCGAACGCGGCGGCGAGCTCGCCGGGGGTCGATATTCCTGTGAGCACTGCTCCGCACTCGAACCGATGGAACAGGTCGGTCGCGTCAACCTTCGCCGCGACCGGGTACCCGACGGAGTCGGCGAACCGAGCGGCCGCTTCGGGGGAGGTGGGATACGAGAAGGGACAGACCGCAATCCCGTACGAGGCGAGCAATTCTGCCCCTTCGTCGAAGAAGAGCGCCGAACGCCCGTCGGCTTCCGCTCGGGCGATGGTTCGCGCTGCGCGATCGCGTTCTGCCAATCCGCAGTCCGCGGCCCCGGTGCTCCGTTGCCGGATCTCCTGGGCGCGACAGAGGACCGCCAGGGCATCGATCGCTGTCTCCGGCATCGCGTATACCGGGATCCGTTCCTTCGCGAGGTGACGGGCGATCGGCGACTCCGTCGATCCCCGGCTGAGCGTGCAGACGAGGACTGGACGATCCGGTGTGTCGTGGGCGGCGCGGGCGATCCCGTCGGCCACTCGTTCCGGCGGCTCGTCCAGGACGAGTGGCGGCCGGAAGATCACGATCGCCGCGTCGCCCGCGCGCAGCGCAACGCGAAGTCCTCTCTCGTAGTCGTCGGATCGGGCGGTCGCGATCATGTCGATCGGGTTCCCCAGACCCGCCTCCGGCGGTAGGAACTCGGCAAGCTCCCGGCGGAGCGGCGCGGGGAGCGGCGGCACTTCGATACCGGCTCGCTCGCTTGCATCCGCGGCGATGATCCCGGCGCCGCCTGCGTTCGTCAGGATGATGACCCGACGCCCCGCAGGGAGTGTCCCCCGCTCCAACGCCCGGAGGGCGGTCAGCGTCTCTTCGATCGTCGTCACCCGGAGCGCCCCGCACTGCTCCAAGAACGCATCGACGACCGCGTCCGGGCTCGCCAACGACCCGGTGTGGGATGCGACGGCGGCGGCCCCCGCTTCGGTCCGGCCGGCCTTCAGGACAACGACCGGCTTCGTGCGACCGATCCGCTCCACCAACCGCCGGAACAGACCCGGATCGGCGAAGCTCTCCAAGTAGAGGAAGATCGCGCGACATCGGTCGTCGTCGCCGAAGTGCCAGAGAAAGTCGTTCTCGGTCAGCCCTGCGCGGTTCCCGAGGTTGACGAAGTGCGAGACGCCGAGGCCGGCGTCTTCAAAGCATTCAAGGAGCGTCTCGCCGAGGGATCCGCTCTGGGAGACGAACGCAATCCCTCCACCCGACGGGAACCACCGTGAGAACGAAGCGTTCAACCGGGAATCCGTCGTGCTGTTGATGATCCCCATGCAGTTCGGCCCGACGACGCGCAGGCGGTATCGCTCGATCAGCGCCCGCAGCCGCTCCTCGCGCGCTGCCCCCTCTTCCCCGCTCTCCTTGAACCCCGCCGTGATGATGACGAGGTTCCGGATCCCCCGTTCTCCACACGCCTCCACCGCATCCAGCACGAGGGTTCGGTTGATCGCCAGCACCGCGAGGTCGACTGGGCGCGGGAGCTCGGAGACCGACGAAACGGACAGCAGCCCTTCGACCCGATCGTACTTCGGGTTCACCGGGAACAGCTCGCCGCGGAATCCACACCGCACGAGATTGCGAAGGATCTCGCCCGCCACGGACCCCGGCTTCGGGCTCGCCCCGACGACGGCGATCGAGCGCGGCGACAAGAGATCCCTAAGGTCACGTTCCATGCAGGGTCATCCCCCTAACGGTGAGCCATGCCAACCCGATCAGGATGGCGAGATCCCCGATGCTAAACGCCGTGGAGAACGGAATCCACCCCGGGAGGTAGAGCATGTCCCCGAGAAGGTTCCAGCGCGTCGCCTCGCTCATTACGATGACGTTTCCGTAGATCCCGTCCGCCGCGAGGTGCTCGACCATCGGGGCGATGCCCGCCCGTTCGAGCGCCGTCGCCGACGCCGGCATGTAGCCGCCGTTGGCGACGATGACGGCTCCGTTCGCCGCCGCGCCGAGCCCGATCAGCCGGATGGGGGCGAGCCGGAGGTTCAGAGCGAGCCAGGCGAAGAGCAGCGCGTAAGAGAGGAGGTGGAAACTCGCCGTCCCGCGAGGGATCAACGGGCGGCTGGAGAACAGCGGAAAGATCGACAGCTGGACAACGAGCGCTGCGAGGACGAGCCACGGCGCGCGAAGCGACAGGTCCGCCAACCGCCGGATCCGGCCGCCACGCGCATACCCGATTGCGACTCCGACGACGACCGCAACGAGAAAGATCATCGTCGATCAGCCGGCCCCACTCCGCTCCTCCGTCGATGGCCGCGGGAGCTCAGAGCGCTCGATCACGCGGAGCAGCGCGTCGGCAACGCGCGGATCGAGGTCGGTCCCCCGAATCTCGCGGATAATCTCGACGGTCTTCTCCCGGGAGAACGCCTCGCGGTACGGACGGTCGGTCGTCAGCGCGTTGTAGATGTCGGCGGCCGCGATCACCCGCGCGACGATCGGGATCCTCTCCCCCTCGAGGCCGTCCGGGTACCCCGTGCCGTCCCATCGCTCGTGCTCGTGTCGAACCGCGTCGGCGACGGGCGCGTAGAGCTCCAGCCCCTCGATCAACTCGGCGCTCACCTCCGAGTGGCGGCGCATCACGGCCCACTCCGCCTCGTCGAGCGGCCCCGGCTTCAGGAGAATCGAATCGGGGACGGCCACCTTTCCGATGTCGTGGACCCGCGCTGCGATGTCGATCTGGTCGATCAATGCCTGAGCGAATCCCATCTCACGCGCGATCGCCACGGCGAGTTCGGCGACCTCGCTTGAGTGAACGGCCGTGTAGTGGTCCCGCTCATCGAGGAGACGCGAGATCCGTTCGAACGTCTTCCGCGCCTCCGTCTGCAGTCTCAGGTAGCTGCGAAACGACACGTGAACGAGCGTCAGTGGGAAGAGAGCGAGGAAGACGTGCCAGACCGAGATCGAGTAGAGTGCGGTCAGCAAGAGCGCAGAGACGCAGAGAACGACGTACTGGACGAAGAACTGGCGGATGCTCTCGGCCAGGGCGTGGCGAAAGACCTTCCGCTCGGTCAGCGTGATGATCCCGGTGACGAGCGACAGGTTGAGCACGAAGTAGACGCCGAACGCGGCCACCGCGAGGAGAAATTCGAGCGGCTCCTTCAGCTCGAGCGCGGGGCGGTTGAACGCGCGGAGGAGTGCGCCGGCGGCGGTGACGGTGACGACGAGTTGGCTGACGTTGAACAGGATCGGCATGACGCCGGCCGTCTGATCCCCTCGGTCGGCGTTCCACCGCAAGGCCAACTCCGACAGCAGAGATGAAGCGAGCACCGCCAGGACCGCCAACTGGGGGCCAAGGATGAACAGAGCCGCCAGATAGATGGCGATCGAACTCGAGATCTCCCACTTATAGGCCGGGATCCAGGTGGCGTAGACCTCGGCGAGAACGGCGAGGATGATGAAGATCGCGAAGAGCGCGAGCTTCTCCGCGCCCGGATACGCCAGTTGGGAAGCTGCATAGCCCAGGGAGGTCAGCGCGAGAAGAGTGAGCAGAATAACGAAAATGTAGGCTCGGAACGGCAGTTTCATGCAGCCCCCTGAGCGCGCGGATCATCTGAAACCCCGGGATCTTATCGCATTCTGGCGAACCGCGGCCAACCGGCCGGCAGTCCGTCGCGTCCCGCTCCTACGGGCGCCACTTGAAACTCGCGCCGAGCAACAGACCCAGCGCCGCCACCGTCAGCAAGACGTACAAACCCCGTCCGCCCAACAGCCGCTCCATGACCTTCTTCATCCTCGTCTCTCCTTTCCGGTTGTATCCACCCCACTTCATCGGTCGATCCGCCTCCTTCGATCGTCCGCCGTTACGGGCGCCACTTGAAACTCGCGCCGAGCAACAGCCCCAGCGCCGCCACCGTCAGCAAGACGTACAGACCCCGTCCGCCCAACCATCGCTCGAGTCTCCACTTCATTCTCGTCTCTCCTTTCCGGGCACCGCCCGTCCTTCACTCTCCCCGTATGGTACCACAACCGACCTGTACGGGACGTCCGATGAGATCGGCTCATCTCTTTGCGTACGATCTATTCATAATCAGTATTCAACAACTCCCGACCGATGTCAAGTCGCCGCGGGGCGCCCCCTCGGGGCTCCGTTCTCCTCTTCGCCGAGCGGAGCTCAGCAGTGCCGGACCTCCCGTGGTTTCCCCGTTTGACTTCCCTCAGGCACCGAGATAGAGTTACGCGAAGATCGATCGTGAGGTGTGAGCGTGAGAGAGTACGAAATCGTCTACGTAATACGTCCTGATCTCTCCGACGAGGCTCGCGTCGCCAAGGTGGAGCGGATCCACTCATTGGTCACCGAAAACGGCGGGGAGATCACGAAGACCGAGGACTGGGGGAAGCGGGTGCTCGCCTACGAGATCGCCCACTGCACAGAGGGGCATTATGGTTTCGCCGAGTTCCGCCTCGCACCCAGCGCCGTGAAGAGCGTGGAGGAGCGCCTGAACATCGACGAGGAGCTTCTCCGCTACCAGATCGTCTCCCTCACGTAGGGAGGAGAGGAGGCGCGGATGGCGGCCAGCCTGAATCGGGTCATACTGATCGGGAACCTAACAGCGGATCCGGAGCTCCGGTATACCCCGGGCGGAACGGCTCGCACCCGGTTCGCGATCGCGATCAACCGACAGTACAAGGACGCCTCCGGCCAGCTTCAGGAAGAAGTGACGTTCGTCCCCATCATCACCTGGGGTTCGCAAGCGGAGAACTGCGCGAACTACTTGAGCAAGGGACGTTCGGTTGCGGTCGAGGGGCGCCTCCGGATCGATTCATTCGAGAACGCCGAAGGGGAAAGGAAGAAGGTCGTCGAGGTCGTCGCCTCCACGGTCCAGTTCTTGGGCGGACCGCCCCGAAGCTCCGACGAGCCCGGATCGGTCGGCTCGAGTGATTCCAGTGCCGACGCCGATGGACCCACCAATGAGGAGGTACCGTTCTAGCCGATGTTCACCAAGCGAAAACGAAAGTGTCGAGTCTGCGAGCGCAACTTGACCCTCGACTACAAGAAGGCCGATGAGTTGAAGCAGTACATGAACCGCCTCGGGAAGATCCTGCCGAAGCGGGCTACGCGCCTCTGTGCCAAGCACCAGCGCCAGCTCGCGAGGGAGATCAACCGAGCGCGCAAGCTCGCGCTCCTGCCGTTCGTCGGCGAGCGTGAGCCGATGCGGGTCCGCCGATAGCCGTTCGGCGCCTCGGCCCCGCTCCGCGGACAGCGATGAGGATCGAGGGCGTCGTGGGATGGCTGAGCGCACGAGCCAGCGCGCGACGATCGGTGGTCGCCGACGGAGAGATGAAGCTCCCTGACCGCGCCGAAGCGGCCGGGGAGCTTCTTTTTCCGCCCGAGGCGCTCCGCGCTCCGCGATCGATCGTGCTTGAGGGGCGTGTCGACGCGCCGATCCCCGTCTCCAACCCATCCGTCGCCCTCTGGGAGATTCTCTCCGAACTCCGCCTGATCCACGGAATCGGCAGGGAGTTCGACCGCGCACTACGAGGGGCAGGGTACGCGTCAATCCCCGCATTGGCCGAGCATCCCCGGTGGGGGGATCGCGCGAGGCGACTCCTCGACCGGTGGGGATCTCCGCCGGACCCGGGCGAGATCCATCGAAGTCTGGCGGCATGGCTCCCGCCGACGGATCCGTTGTTTCTCCGGTTTCTGCTGCTTCTTCCGTCGGATCGCCTCGTTTTCTTCGACCTGGAGACGCTCGGCCTCGGAAACGCCCCCGTCTTCCTGGCGGCGATCGCTCGGCCGGAAGCGGACGGTCGGCTCTCCGTGCGCCAGTACTTCGCCCCGTCGCTCGCCGCCGAGGCCGAGTTGCTCGACCGCGTGACAGACGAGATGCAGTCGGCGGCCGCGGTCGTCTCGTACAACGGCAAGGCGTTCGACGCGATGATCCTGCGAGAGCGCCTCGCGTACTACGGCCGCCCAGCAGTCGCTCCGCTCCCGCATGTCGACCTCCTCCATCACGTCCGGCGGCGGTTTCGCGGCCGCCTGCCGGATTGCCGACTGTCGACGGTCGAAGACCGCGTGCTCGCACTCCCCCGCGCCGACGACCTGCCGAGCGCCCTCGTCCCCGAGTACTACGCGGCATTCCTCGAGTCCGGCGACCCCCGCTGGATCGCGCCGATTCTCAATCACAACCGGCGAGATATCGTCACTCTCCCGGCGCTCCTCTCCGCCCTCATCGCCTCCGCCCATGATCGATAGGGTCGTCGCCGGCTTCGACAGGGAGCCGTGGTACCGCCGCCAGATCGTCCACGTCCGTCGAATGTCGGCCGCTGAGCCGGTCTTCGCCGACGCAGCCTTGCCCGCTTCCCTGCAAGCCCACATTGCGGGCCGCGGGATCCACCTCTACCGGCACCAGGTCGAGGCGATCCGGGTGTTCCGCGAAGGGCGGGATCTTGTTCTCGCCACGCCGACCGCGTCCGGAAAGACCCTCGCGTTCAACCTCCCGATCGTCGAACGGATGATCAATGACCCGCAGGCGTGCGCGCTCTACCTCTACCCGTTGAAAGCGCTCGCCAACGACCAGCTGGGGAAGCTCGTGGATCTGGAGGATTCGACCGGCTTGCAGTTGCGGCCGCGCATCTACGACGGCGACACCCCCGCGGCCCATCGGACGGGGATCAAGCGGGCCGCCCGGATTATCCTGACGAACCCGCACGCGCTCCACCAGTATCTCCCGTGGCATCACCAGTGGGCGAGGATCTTCTCCCATCTGAGCGCGATCGTCGTCGACGAAGCACACCACTACCGAGGCGTCTTCGGGGCGAACGTCGCGTACCTTCTCCGCCGGCTCCTGCGGGTGGTGAGCCGCTACGGGGGAGCGCCGCAAATCGTCCTGTCCTCGGCGTCGATCGCCAACCCCGGCGGATTCGCGCAGGCGTTGACCGGCCGGCCTGCCGTCCCGATCCTGGAAAGCACCGCCGGTCGCGGCGGCCGGACGATCGTCTTCTGGGATCCACAGCGTGACTCGGGCCGTTCGATCACGGCGCAGGCCGCGCGGATCCTGACGTATTTGACGTCGAATGGCCTCCAGACGCTCTGCTTCACGAGATCGCGGGCGATGGCCGAGTGGGTGGCTCGATCGGCACGGACAGCGGGGCACGATCGGATCCTCGCCTATCGGGCCGGCTACCTTCCGGCGGAACGGCGGGAGATCGAGTCCGCACTTCGCCGTCGCGACCTCGACGCCGTCGTGTCGACGCCCGCCCTCGAATCGGGGATCGATATCGGCGACCTGGACGCGACCGTCCTCGTCGGGTTCCCGGGAAGCCTTCTGTCGGCGTGGCAGCAGGCCGGGCGGGCCGGACGGGGAATGGACCCGTCCCTCGTGGTCTTTCTGCCGTACGAGAACCCGCTCGATCGCTACTTCCTCGGCCACCCGGATCGTTTCATTGGGCAGAATCAGGAGCGGATCGTCGTACCGCTCGGGAACCCCCGGCAGCGGGCGGGGCACCTGGCGTGCGCAGCGGCTGAACTTCCGCTGGTAAGCGGGGATCTCGACCCGACCGAGCAGGCCCTGACAGAACGCCTCGCCGACGACGGCCTGCTCGCCCGAACCCCATCGGGGTACATCTATCAGGGGCTTCGCCGCGCCCACGATGCGTTTCCACTCGACGACCTCGGCGGGGAGACCGTCCGTCTCGTTCACGAGGGGCGGCTGCTCGAGACGATGGACCCGCTCCGGGCTCGGCGGACCGCGTACCCCGGGGCCGTCCTCCTTCATCGGGGGGAGACCTACGTCGTCGATCGCCTCGACCTCGATGACGGCGCAGCCGTCCTCCGGCGAAAGGACGTCGATTACTCGACGCACAGCCTGCGCGCCTCCGAGGTGGCGATCGTCGCGCCGGAGAAATCGATCCGGCTCGGATCGGTCGGCCTCGCTTGGGGGCGCGTTCGGGTGACCGAATCGTTCGTCGGCTACAAGTCAGTCCACGACGACCGAACGGTCAGTACCCACCGCCTCGATCTGCCGTCCGTTTCGTTCGACAGTGACGCCGTGTGGATCTCGTTCCGCGAGGGCGTGCCCGGTCTCGCCGCCGAGGCGCTGTCCGGCGGCCTTCACGGCGCAGAACACGCGCTGATCGCGATGGCCCCGCTGCTTGTCCTCTGCGACGCAGAGGATCTCGGCGGCGTCTCCCTCCCGGCCCATCCGCAGACGCAGGCCCCGACGGTCCTCCTCTACGACGACATGGTCGACGGCGCAGGGATCGCTGAAACGCTGTTCTCGTCGTTCCCCCAGCTGGCCGCACACGCCCACGCCCTCGTCCGCGACTGCAGGTGCGACGCGGGATGTCCCGCGTGCGTGCTTTCCCCGCGCTGCGGGAGTCAGAATGAACCGATCTCGAAGGCCGCCGCCGTCGCCGTTCTCCGCTGCATCTCCCCTTCGATTGCGCCACGGCCCAGCCCCCCATGATCCCTGCCGCTGCCCTCTTCCATCCGCCGTTCGGGGAGACCCCACCGGAACGCTCGCTCGCCGCGGCCCGCTCCGCCGCCATGATCGATCAAGTGCGAGGGCTCCGCCGCGCCGGCGTCAAGTCGATCTATGTCGTAACCGCACCTTCGGAGGCCCGGCGGCTTCCAAGCGAGCTCGCCGCCGAGGTCCTGGAGACAGACGGGGATCCCTTCCACTTCGGAGAGACGCTCTCCTGGTTGATCCGCGACCGCAGGATCGGAGGCCTGGTCTACTTCGGCAGCGGAAGCGGCGTCCTCCTCGACGATCGGCAGATCGCCCGGCTCGTCGAGTTCGCCGCACGCACTGAGCCCGCCGCGCTCTTTAACAACTTCTATTCGTGCGACTTCGCGGCGATCACTGACGCCAGCACAGTGCAAGCGATCGCCCTCCCGGAGACGGACAACGCCCTCGGATTCGCGCTTTCCGACGCTGGGGTCCCCTGCTATGCGCTCCCGCGCTGCGTGGAGACCCAGTTCGACCTCGACACCCCGGTCGACCTCTTCCTGCTGCGCGCGAGCGGCCGTGGGGGGCCCTCGTTTCGACGCACCTTCGCCTCGTCTTCCCTTCGTCACCCGACTCTTGCGAGACTCCTTCGCCTCCTCGCCGATCGATCGGCGCACGTCGGCCTTCTGGGACGCGTGAACCCGGCGACGTGGGCGCAGTTCGAGTCCGAGGTCGCCTGTCGAACGAGCGGGTGGGTCGAAGGGCGCGGGATGCGCGCCGCTCCGCTCCGAGGCGTGCCCCTCCTCCAGCAGACGCTTCGGGCGGACGGCGCTGAGACGGTCGTCCGACGCCTCTCCCGCAGTGTCGACGGCGCCGTGATCGACACGCGGGTCCTCCTCGACGACGGAGGTCCGTCGCCGCCGGCCGGCGTGCGGTTCGCGAGCGATCTGTTCCGCCTCGAGGAGACAACAGATCCCCGCTGGCGCGCGTTCACGGCGGCGGCGGCCGCCGCTCCGATCCCGATCGTTCTCGGGGGTCACTGCCTCGTCAGCGGCGGACTCTATCTTCTCGCCGACGCGTGCTGGAAAGGCCGGGATCTACCTCGTAGACTTCATCCGGAATCGTTCGCATGGGAAAAGGAGTCACCATGAGCCATTCGCAGCGCGCCGGACGGCTGGCGGAGATCGACCCCCAGACCGAAAGGCTGATCGCCGCCGAGGAGCGGCGGCAGCGGGAGAAGATCATCCTGATCCCGTCGGAGAGCTGGACGCCGCCGGCCGTTCGAGAGGCGCTCGGGTCCGTCTTCACCAGCATCTACGCGGAGGGGTACCCGCGGCGCGCAATGATGGCGCGGACGCCGGACGAGCTGGCCGATGTCGACCGACAGCTCGCCGAGTACCACCGGTACGCCGATCGGCGGTTCTACAAGGGGGCCGAGCTCGCCGACGTCATCGAATCGCTGGCCGCCCGCCGCGCCGCTGAGTGCTTCGCGACGAACGAGTATCCAGCGAAGCGGATCCACGCAAACGTCCAGGCGTTGTCCGGCGCGGCCGCCAATCTGGCCGTCTACGATGCGTTCGTTCAACCCGGCGAGACCGTGATGGCGATGGCATTGACCGAGGGGGCTCATCTGACGCACGGATCCGAGTTCAACGTCACCGGGAAGCGGTACCGAATCGTCTCCTACGCGATCGATCCGGAGACCGGGCGGATCGACTACGACCAGATGCGCCGGCTCGCTGTCGAACACCGCCCCCGGATGATCATCGGCGGGTTTACGTCGTACCCGTGGCAGCCCGACTGGGCGGTGTATCGAGCGATCGCCGACGAGGTTGGTGCGATCCTGCTCGCCGACGTCGCCCATACCGCCGGAATGATTGTCGGGGGCGTCTACCCGAACCCGATCGGACATGCGCACGTCGTCACCTTCACGACCCACAAGACGCTGTGCGGACCGCGCGGCGCCGTCATCCTGACGACCGACCGTGAGACCGCCGACCGGATCGACACCGCGATCTTCCCCGGGATGCAGGGCGGCCCGCACGTCAACAAGTTCGCCGCCCTCGCCGTCGCATTCAAGCTCGCTCAGCAACCGGAGTTTCGGGACCTACAGCGGCGGATCGTGGAAAACGCGCGGACGCTCGCCGACGCGCTCCGAGAGCGGGGGATCCCAATTGCCTACGGCGGCACCGACACGCATCTCCTCCTGATCGACCTTCGGAAGATCGAGACCCCGACCGGCTTCATCATGATGGGCGAGATCGCCGCGCGCATCCTTGATCTCGTCGGCCTCGTCTGCAACAAGAATACGCTCCCCGGGGATCGGAGCGCGGCCGATGCACACGGCGTCCGGCTCGGGGCGCCTTGGGCAACGCAGCGTGGGATGGGCGCCGCCGAGATGCGGGAGATCGCGGGGGTCATCGCCGATGTCCTGCCCGAGATCCGTCCGTTCTGCTATCGCGGGTTGACCGGCGACCTCTCCCGCGGGAAGCTCCCGCTTCGCGTCCTCGAGGACGCGAAGCGGCGGACGCTCGCCCTCGTCGCCCGGTTCGATCCGGAGGTCCGGCCCGAGGCGGATCCCCCCTCCGCGGCCGGCGGCGGATCGGCCTGGGGGATCCTTCGCGTTCGGGGAGGACGCGCGGAAGCACTCCTGCGTGAGGCGGTCCCGGCCGATCTCTCGAAACTCGCGCCGGATGCCCCGTGCCGGAGCTACCTGTTTGACGAGCGAGGTGCAGCGATCTCGCAGCTCGTCATCGGTCGGCTCGGCGACGATGAGTTCGTCGTGCTCGTGCCGCGCGCGCGCGCGCGCGCGGCACGAGCGTGGCTCCGGGGCCTCGCCGACGGGTACACCTTGTTCGACGTTGAGGACATCTTCCGAAAGGTCCAGGGCCCCGCGGTCGTCGAAGCGATCGGGGGGGCAGAGCTGCCTGCGGCGGCTCGTCGCTGGCTCGAGCTCCCGGCCGAAGAATCCGTCGCCGGGCAGGCGATTGTCGATCTTCATCGTCGTCATCCGGACCGGTTCGCGCTCGACAAGCCCTATTTCGTCGGTCAATCCGCCCTACCGAAGCCGTCCGCCGGCGAACGTCAGCCGTTCTCATGGTCCGAGCGCCCCGCCGATGGAGCACGACAGACGTCCCTGCACGCGGCGCACCGAGCACTCGGCGCGCGGATGGTCCCGTTCGCGGGATGGGAGATGCCGGTCTGGTACACGTCGGCGCTCGACGAGCACCGTGCCGTCCGGGAACACGCAGGCCTCTTCGATCTCGGACACATGGGCGTCTTCCAAGTCGCCGGTCGATCCGCGACCGACTTCCTGAACAGCGTGACGACGAACTACGCCGGATGGCTCGCCGACGGGGAGTCGCAGTACGCCTATCTCCTCGATCCCGACGGGAACGTCCTCGACGACGTCATGGTCTACCGACGAAGCGCGGACCGGTACCTCGTCGTCGCAAACGCGGTCAACGAGGAGAAGGACTGGGACTGGTTGACCGGCATCAACGAAGGTCGGTACGCGATCGACCGGGACGTTCCGGGCCGGCGGCCGTCCCAACGCGTCACTCTTCGGAACCTGAAGGCGGAGCGGGGAGTCGTCGACGTCGCTCTCCAGGGGCCCAAGAGCCCGCGAATCCTGAGCGCGATCCTCGATTCACCCGGCCGCCGCACCGTCGACGACCTCGCGCGAACCGGTTTCTGCGAGCAGACCGTCGACGGCCGTCAACTGCTGATCGCACGCACCGGCTACACCGGCGAGCTGTGCGGATACGAGATCTACATCGGCGGAAACGATGTCGACTGGCTGTGGAATCGGTTGCTCGAGGTCGGCGCGGCCCACGGGATCGCGCCGTGCGGTCTCGCCGCACGGGATTCGACTCGGACCGAAGCCGGACTGCCCCTCTACGGGCACGAACTCGGTGGACCGCATCAAATCGACCCGTTCGAAGCGGGGTTCGGCTCCTACGTGAAGCTCCACAAGCCATTCTTCATCGGTCGCAGCGCCTGCATCGCTGCGTATACCGAACAGCGTCGGGAGGTCGCGCGGTTCGAGATCGAGCCCGGGGCGCGCCCTGTGCGAGAGGGGGCCGCGATCCTCGACCGGAACGGCACCGTGCTCGGCCGCGTCACGAGCTGTGTCAGCATCGGAGAGCACCAGGTCGGCCTTGGGGTGCTCGATCGCCGAGGGACACCGCCCGGAACCCCGATCCACCTCATCAGCGCGCCTCGGCGCAGAGAGGCAGAGAAGACGATCTCCGACCTGGCGCCCGGCGATCGGATCGCCGTCGCCGTACGTGGCACGATCGTCCCGCGCTTCCCGGGGCGCGGTCCGTCCGGAGGTGGCGGGGAGGAGTGAGACCGGCGTCCGTCGACTCGGCCCGCGGTCCGACCTGGGTCCGGCCGCCGCGAGGATCAATTCAGGCGACGGTCTCCGGGAACGGCGGGGAAGATATCCCCGAGCCAGGACAGCTCCGGGGGTAAGATGGAGCGGACCGTTATTGCGACCTCGCGCCACTGATCGCGCTCCTGACAGAGCTCGCGGATCACTTCGTGCAGCAGTGCGATCTCGACCTGCGGGTTGACGATCGCGCCGAAGGAATCGCCGATCTCGCCCAGCTCTCCCTTGAGCCGGTCGGCGGCTTGTTGAATTGGAATGCGCTCGCGGCGGCGCAGCTCCTCGAGCCAGCGCAGCAGCACCACCGCCTCGCCCTTGAAGATCAGGCGGTTCCTCTCCCCACGGGTCAGATACCCGTCGAGCATATCGCCGAGGGCATCGACTCTCGCCCGCACTGCACGCTTCGATAGTCCAAGGAATTGGGCGACTTCTTCCAGCGTAGCCATGGCCTCATTATACGCAGAGAATCTTCGTCCGCCTGTGACGCAGACAACGTTCGACGGCCGATTCGCGTCGAGGCATAGCCGCTTGCCCGGCGGGGTCCCCTGCGATACGGTTGAGATCGGAGAGAGCCTATGGAAGCAGAGAACCGCCCGCACCCGCAATTTGATGCCGTCTGCGATGGGACGTTCGATCCCGTGGTCTGCGCGCTGCTGACCGCCACGAGCGACCTCGCCATGGTGCTCGATCGCGAGCTCCGCGTGCGGGCGGTGAACGGATCGATGGCCCAGAGCCTCGGCCTGACCGCGGACGGCATGCTCGGCCAGCCGATCGAATCAGTCACCCCCGCGACAACACCGCGCGATCGCTATCGCCGGGCGGAAGAAGCTCTGAGAACGGGGATACCGCTTGAGTTCGAGGATTCGCGAGCGGGACGGCAGTTCATGACGAGATTCCATCCCATTCTATCGGCGGACGGAACGGTCGAGTTCCTCGCCGTCTTCGTGCGCGACGTGACCGCGTCGCGCAGCACCGAGAGCAAGTACCGGACGCTCGTCGAGAGCCTTCCGATGGGCATTTTCTGCAAGGACCTCGACCTGCGCTATGTCGCCTGCAATCGGAACTACTCTCACGACTTGCGCAAGCCGGAGGATGCGATCGTCGGGGCGTCGGACCTCGAGCTGTTCCCGCCGGAGATCGCGGAGGTCTTCCGCGACGAAGACCGGCGGATCCTCGAGGACGGGCGAATCCTCGAAATCGAGGGGCCGTTCCGGATTGCGCACGCTCCGGATCGCGTCTACCACTGGGTCAAGGCGCCCGTCCGGACGGCCCACGGTGAGATCGTCGGCCTGCTCGGCATCTACTGGGAGATCACCGAGCAGCGTCGAGCAGAGGAGGCCGTCCGGGAGAGTGAGGAGAAGTACCGCACCCTCGTCGAGAACGCCGACGTAGCGATCGTCGACTATGACAGAGACGGCCGGATCCTGTTCATGAGCGACGCCGTGGCCCGTCGTCTCGGCGGAACGACTGAAGAGCTCGTCGGCCGGTCGCTCCGGCACCTCTTGCCGGCCCCGATCGCTGACCGGCACATCGAGGACATTCGAGCGGTGTTCGACACCGGCCGCGGGCTCGTCACCGAAGGCCCGGTCGTAATGCGCGGCGAGACGCGCTGGTACCACACGCGCCTGCAGCCGATGACCGGCCGGGGCGGGGCCGTCGAGTCCGTCCTGTCCATCGGCACCGACATCACCGAACGGCGTCAGGCCGAGGAGCAGCTGACCCGGCTGAACGAGATGCACCGACAGATGGTCACGCTCGTCGCGCACGACCTGCGGACGCCGGTCGCCGCGATCGCCGGATACGCGGATCTGTTGGGTGAGGCAATCGATCGGCGGACCGATGCCGGCGAGACCCGCGGCATCCTCGACGGGATTCAGCGAAACGTCGGTCGACTCGTTCACCTGATCGACACGTTCCTGGATATCGAGCGGATCGAGGCCCGCGCCCGCGCCCTCGAGCACTCGGAGTTCCCAGCCCGCGACTTCCTATCGGGCATCGTCGACCAGCACTCCGCGGCGGCGGAGGAGAAGGGGGTCCGCCTCGTGCTCGATGCAGACGTCGCCGTGTCAGTCTACGGCGATCGCGAACTGCTGACCCAGGCGGTCTCCAACATCGTCGATAACGCAATCAAGTTCACCGATGCGGGGGAAGTCTGCGTGGCAGCAACCCGACGTGACAACTCGCTTGAGATCAACGTACACGACACCGGGCGTGGGATCGACGGGGGGAGCACCTCTTTGTTCTTCAACCGATTCTACCAGGGACGAACGGGGCGCGAGAGCCGTTCGCTCGGAACCGGGATGGGCCTTTCGATCGCCCGAACGATCGTCGAGGAGCACGGTGGACGGATCTCCGTCTCCTCTCAGCTCGATCGGGGGACGACCGTGTCGATCGTCCTGCCGATCGGCGTCGCTCCCGCCCGTTCGTAGCCCGCCGCCGGTCGATCGGCGGCTGTGCGCAGCCGTGCCAGGACGATCGGAAGCTCGTCCGTGCGGTGCGCAGCGCCACCGAGATCGAGCGAGCCCCTTCTCCCCGTTGGGGCCGCTCCCTCGATCTCTTCGATGACTACCCCGCGGCGCTCCAGCCGGGCCGCCAGAACCCCGAGGGCCGCCCGGGCCCACAGGCGGACCGTGACCCTCCCGCCGGCTGAGACTCGACCGTCGAAGACCCGATGCATCCGCGCCGAGGCAGCCGAACGCGACGGCTCGTCAGCGAGCATCGCCTCAATCAGACCGAGACAGCTCAGCCGAAGGAGGTCGGGCCGGTCGAGCGAGCGGTCCACGTCCTTCGGCGGCGTGAGACGGATCGCCAAGCACCGGCCGGCCCGGACAGCCGCCTCGATCTCGTCGCTCAGCTGGCGAAGCTCGTCCGGAGACAACCATCTGCTCCGCTCCAAGCACTCCCATGTCATTGCAACCTCCCTACAACAAATGAAAGACCGCAGGCATTCGCCCGCAGTCCAACAGACCCACTGCCGTCCCGGCATCGAGTGCCGGGGCGTCAGCGGGCTATCTCGTCGTCGTGGTCGACGAACGGCCGGCAAGGGACGACCGACCGCTCATCTCGGTGATCTGTCGCTTGCTTCGCCGATCCATCATGGACCCACCATAGCGCCGAACGCCTGCACCGTCAACCCGGCCGTCCCCGCGCGTTGAGGACTTCCGTCCCGTGGGCGCGACCGCTAGGATGGTGGACCGACCAGAGGGCGGGAGGTGCACATGCGTAAGGAATTTCGGAGCTTCCTTCTAAAGGGGAACCTGTTGCAGTTGGCGGTGGCCTTCATCATGGGCGCAGCGTTCGCCACCATGGCGCGGTCGTTCGTCGACGACTTGATCATGCCGATCATCGGGAAACTCGTCGGCAATGTCGATTTTGCGAACCTGTTCATCAACCTGTCCGACCAGACGTACGAATCGGCCACCGCGGCGCGGGCCGCGGGCGCGCCGGCCATCTACTACGGCGCATTCCTGAACACAGTGATCGCGTTCCTGATCGTCGCGCTGATCATGTTCTTCCTCATCCGCACGGCGACCCGACTCGAAAGATCGGCGGAAGCCGGCCCCGCAACGACCAAAGCGTGTCCGTTCTGCAAGACGTCAATCCCGATCGCCGCAAACCGCTGCCCCAGCTGCACCTCACACCTCCCCGATTGACTCAACAACTGGACGAAAAGGGGACAGGCTACTTTTCCGCCGCCCTGGAGGACAGACAGACCGTGTAACGCGCCGGCGGCCGTCGTTCGTCCCCTGATGCGGAAAAGTAGCCTGTCCCCTTTTCGCCCGTGGTGGCGGGCGTTGGGGGGCTTCGGTACACTCGGCGCCTCGCGGGATCGGACGGGAGGCAGTGTGGAGAGTGGCTGGCTGAACGCGATCGAAGAGCGGTTCGTCCGCTACGTCCGGATCGATACGACGAGCACCGAGTCGTCGGAGGCCGTTCCGAGCACGCCCGGCCAGCTCGACCTTCAACGACTGCTGGTCGATGAGCTGATCGAGATCGGCGCTGTCGATGTCCGCCTGACGGATGCCGGATACGTGTTGGCGACCATCCCCTCGACCACGGAGCCCCGCCGGACGCCGACGGTCGCGCTACTCGCCCACGTCGATACCGCTGAGGCGTTCCCGGGCGCGGACGTGCGCCCGATCGTTCACCGGAACTATGACGGCCGTGCAATCGCGTTCCCCGACGATCCGACCCGTGTCCTCTCGCCGGACGACTTCCCCGCCCTGCGGTCGAAGACGGGGCAGACGCTCATCACGGCGAGCGGGACAACGCTGCTCGGGGCGGACAACAAGTCCGGCGTGACGATTCTGATGACGGTCGCCGACCACTTACTGCGGCACCCGGAGCTCCTGCACAGCGAGATTCGGATCTGCTTTACCCCCGACGAGGAGATCGGACGGGGCGTCGATCACCTGTCCCTGGAGGAGCTCTCTGCCGATATCGCCTACACCCTCGACGGCGGTGGCCTCGGCGAAGTGACGTACGAGTCGTTCTCGGCCGATAAGGCAGTCGTCACGATCACGGGTGTCTCCGTCCATCCCGGGTCAGCGAAGGGGAAGCTCGTCAACGCGCTGGAACTCGCCGCCCGGCTGATCGATCTCCTGCCGAAGGCGTCGCGGACGCCGGAAACGACGGACGGCCGCGACGGGTTCATCCATCTCTACGCAATGGCGGGGTCGGCCGCGGAAGCTCGTCTGCACTTCATCCTTCGCGACTTTGAGCTCGACCGGTTGACGGCGCACGCCGATCTGCTCCGCACCGCGTGTCTCGCCCTGCAGGCAATGGAGCCGCGCGCCAGGGTGGAGTGCCAGGTGGTCCCGCAGTACCGAAACATGCGATACGTGCTGCAGGACCAGATGCTCCCGGTTGAGATCGCGCTCGATGCCATCCGGGACGCCGGGATTGAGCCCATCATCGTGCCGCTCCGCGGCGGGACCGACGGCGCGCGCCTGACAGAACGAGGTCTCCCGACCCCGAACCTGTTCGCCGGCCAGTATGAGGTGCACGGCCCGCTGGAGTGGACGAGCGTCCAGGACATGGCGAAGGCCGCGGAGGTCTGCCTCCGTCTCGCGCGCCGATGGGCCGACGTCGCTCGAGAAGCGGTCTGCGGGGGCGGGACCGGGCGGGCGGGATGATCCGCCGGGCGACCGGAGCCCAACTCTGAAGGAGGTTCATCCAGTGACGACGCACGATTTGTATCTCGACCGTCTTCTCTCCCTCCCCGGACTACACGGTCCGATCGTCTCGCCCGATGGATCGCAGGTGGCGTGGACCTGGTCCCGCATCGGACCGACCGCCGACGTCTACGTTGCTGCTGCCGATGGAATCTCGGGGCCGATCCGATTGACCGACACCGACGAGAACACCTGGGCTGTCGCGTGGGCGCCGGACAGCCGCCGGCTGATCGTCCGCCAGGACACCGGCGGTGACGAGCGTGCGCAGCTCTTCCTCGTCGAGATCGACGCTCCGCTGCGTCTCCGTCCACTGACCGAACCGGCGCCGAATCATTTCCTACGCGGTGGCGCCTTGACCCCGGACAGGCGATTCCTCATCTACGGCGCGAACGTCGATCCGTCGACGGGCGACGAGATCGAGTCGACGTGCGTCATCCGCCACGAGCTCGCGACCGGCGGACGCCGGATCCTGGCGCGCCCTAGAACCGGCGGCTGGAACGTCCCGTCGCTCAACCGCCCCGGGACGCACATCCTCTACACGCGCAACGATCGCCACCCCGCCGGGGAACAGCTGTGGATGGTCGATATCGACGGGCGAAGCGACGAGGAGATCCTGAACGCGGGCGACTCCGCAAAGGTGTACGGCAGCTGGTTCCCCGACGGGGATCGCGTCCTCGTCCTCGCCGAGGCCGGCCGGCATCGGCGGGTCGGTGTATGGGACCGAGCGCGTCGTTCGCTTCACTGGCCGATCGACGATCCGGCCCGAAACATCGAGGCGTGCCTCGCCCCCTACGGGACAGATCGCGTCGTGCTCGTCGAGGTCACCGACGCCGTCTCCCGCTGCTCGCTCCTCGATCCCGAGACGTCGGGTGAGGTGGTGCTCCCACCGATCCCCGGGGAGCTTCATCTCCTCGCGCCGACCGCCGACGGAAGATGGATCGCGCGGTACGCGGGATCGACCCAGCCGCCCGACCTCGTCCTCCTCGACCCCGCGGATCTCCGCCCCGACACGTTCGTCTCCCTGACGCACGTCTGGGAGCAAACGCCTCTCGGCCCCGCGGACTTCGTCGCCGCTGAGAGCGTCCACTGGCCGTCCGCCGACGGGCAGGTCGTTCAGGGGTGGCTCTATCGGACGCGGCGGCCGCCCCGCGGGACGATCGTCTCGATCCACGGCGGGCCGACCTGGCACGCGCGCGATGAGATCGACCCGGAGATCCAGTTCCTCGCCAATTCCGGCTTCCACGTGTTCGTCCCGAACTACCGCGGCAGCACTGGCTTCGGACTCGAGTATCAGGAAGCGATCAAGGCCGACGGTTGGGGCGGGATGGAGCAGATCGACATCCGAACCGGGATTGAATACCTGATCGAGCGCGGGATCGCCGTCCCCGGCCGGATCGGCGTCACCGGGACGTCCTACGGAGGGTACTCCGCCTGGCATGCGATCACGCACTTCTCCGTCGACCTCGTTGCCGCCGCAGCGCCGATCTGCGGAATGACGGACCTCGTCGTCGACTACGAGTCGACCCGGCCCGACCTGCGCCCCTACAGCGAGGAGATGATGGGAGGGTCGCCGACGGAATGCCCCGACCGATACCGGGAGCGGTCCCCGATCCACTTCGTCGATCGAATCGGCGGGCGCCTTCTGATCGTGCAGGGGCTCCGCGATCCGAACGTCACCCGCGAGAACGTTCGGGCGGTGGAGTCAGCGCTCAGAGCTGTCGGCGTCCCCTATGAACTCCTGACATTTGACGATGAGGGGCACGGGATTGCTCGCCCGAAGAACCTGAAGTCCCTCTATCCCCAGCTCGCCGAGTTCTTCGCGAGCGCCTTCGCCAGCGCGTAATAACGGAAACCTCGCCCGCCGCTTTGCATTGCCGGCCCCACCGGGTACGGTAGTAAAGATGGAACTCATCGATCTCGCGGAGTCCCTCAGCCCCGACCTCGACCGGACGGGAAGACTTGTCCGTCTCCCGGACCACCGGCCGATCGTCTTCGTCGGCGACACTCACGGGGACTTCGACGCCGTCGAACGAATCTTCTCACGGTTCCCGCCGCGCACACACATGATCGTCTTCCTCGGAGACACCGTCGACCGCGGGCCGGATTCCGCCGGAACCCTCGAACGAATCCTGCACGAGAAGGCCGCCCGGCCAGACGCCGTCCACCTTCTGATGGGAAACCACGAAGGATGGGCGATCGCGCCGTTCTCGCCCGCTGACTTCTGGGAGAGCCTCCCGCCGGCCGAGGCGAACGCCCTCGGCGCCGCGCTCCTGCGACTCCCGGTCGCCGCTTGGCATTCGTCGGGCGTCCTGGCGCTCCACGGCGCGCTCCCCGACCTGCCGACGCTCGACTCGATCGAGTCGGTCGACCCGGGGAGCTGGCCTTGGCACGCGATCACGTGGGGAGACTGGATCGACGGCCCTGTATCGGGCGGCGAAACGTGGAGCGGTCGGCCCGTATACAATCGGACGACATTCGAATCCCGCGCCCGGCGGCTTGGCATCCGAGTCCTCGTCCGATCCCACCAACCGCTCACCCCGACCTACCTATTCGACGACCGCTGCCTGACTCTGTTCACATCTTGCGCCTACGGCGGCGGCACCCGCCGCATCGCTCTCCTGCCGGCGGATCGCCGCCCCCGAACCGCGCGCGACCTTGAACTGATCGAGGTTTAGCCCAGGCGGATTTCGACCTGCTGGGGTCGTGGCTTGCGTCCTGGCCTGCGGCGACCCTCCCCGAGGCGAGAGGAAACACGATTCCTCAAAGGAGCAAGCGTTGCGGGGGGTGTGTGTTGCCGGTAGGCTCTGCGATGAGAACGACGACGATTCCGCTGCTGAGAGGAGATCCATCGATGATCGATCCGCGCGTTGAGAAGCTGGCCGAGGTGCTCGTCGATTACTCCGTCGCTGTGTCCCCGGGCGATCAGGTGCTGATTCAGGGAACGCCGCTCGCTGCGCCGCTCTTGCAGGCGATCCTCGTGCGGACGCTCCAGGCCGGAGGCCACCCGTTCACGCTCGTGAAGCTCTCGGGTTCCGACGAGCTGGTCTTCCGCCACGCGGCCGATGATCAGCTCCGCCACATCCCGGCACCCGTCCGGGTCGCCTATGAAACGTTCGACGCCGCGATCAACATCATGAGCTCGGACAACACCAAGGCACTATCGAACGTCCCGCCGTCGAAGGCGGTCCTCGCCAGCCAGGCGCAGCGTCCGATCTTCGAGACGGTGACGAAGCGAACGGCCGCCGGGGAGTTCAACTGGGTCCTCGCCCTCCACCCGACGCCGGCCTACGCCCAAGACGCGGAGATGGGCCTCGCCGAGTATTCGGATTTCGTCTACGCTGCGTGCCTCCCGTCCACCGACGACCCTGTTGGATACTGGAGGGAGTTCTCGAGGCGCCAAGCGCGGATTGTCGAGTGGCTCGAGGGGAGGCGTGAGCTTCGCGTCGAGGGGCCGGGCGTCGATCTGCGGATGCGGATCGACGGACGGTCGTTCGTGAACTGCGACGGCCGCCGGAACATGCCCGATGGGGAGATCTTCACCGGCCCCATCGAGGAGAGTGTCGAAGGGCACGTCCGGTTCTCGTACCCAAGCACGTACCAGGGCCGGCGGATCGAGGGTGTCGAGCTTCGCTTCGAGCGAGGGAAGGTCGTCGAGGCGCGCGCGGCGCGAGGTGAGGCGTTCGTTCGGGAGATCATCGACACTGACGAGGGCGCGTGCTACGTTGGCGAATTCGCGATCGGAACGAATCGGGGCATCACCCGCGCGACTGGAAACACGCTGTTCGATGAGAAGATCAACGGGAGCTTTCACATGGCGCTCGGTGCCGGGATGCCGGAGAGCGGAAGTCAAAACCGCTCGGCGATTCACTGGGACATCGTCTGCGACCTACAGGACGGCGGGCGGGTGTTCGTCGACGATGAGCGAATCTACGAGGACGGGACGTTCCTCATCGGATCGTAGCCGGCGGACTCCGCCGACCCGCGTCCGCACAGGTGATCGATGTACCCTCTCCTGCGCGCCCTTGGGCGCCCACTCTGCCTCGGACGCTTCTTCCATCCGGATGATCGGACAGACGGAGGCGGACTCGGTATTGACTCCGGGGGGAGCCTCATGCTAGGCTGCGGCCCTCGATACGTGCGAATTCCCCCCAATGAACCGACGGCGACTCCTCATTTGAAGACACGATGCCGATTCGAACGAAGACCGACAACGCGGCTGGGGTGGAGAATGGAGGTTCGACATGCCAAGAGTGCTCTGCCCGTCCTGCCGCACGACCGTCAATCTACCGGAGGAGAAGGTCTTCTTCGCCAATCGCGTTTCGTGCCCCGATTGCCGCGCGGAATTGGAGGTGATCAACGAGCGACCGGTCCGTGTAGAATGGGTTTCGGGCAAGAGAGGGAAGGGTTGGATTTCCGAGTGGTTGACTCAAGATGAAACGGGCGTCGACGAAGGAACGACGCCGTCCTGAAGGAGGCTTCACGTGCCGAAAGTGACTTGTCCAGTCTGCGACGCGGCCTTCGAGGTCGACGCCAATGACCTCACCCTGTTCAGCCGCGTCTTCTGTGAGGAGTGCGGCTCGCTGCTCGAGGTCATCGAGGAGGATCCCCTCGACCTGGAGGTTGTTGAGGACGAGGAAGAAGACGAGGACGAGCTCGATGAGGAGGAAGAGGACGAGGACGACTCCGACTACCTCTAGTCCTCACGCAGTTCCTCCACAGTACGATGACATCCGCACAATGCCCCGTTTGTGATCAGACGATCACCCTTCGGTCGGAGCGTCTCGTCCTCCACGGCGAGGTCCTCTGCTCGGGTTGCGGCTCGATACTCGAAATCGCCGGAGTCGACCCGTTGAAGCTCGTCGAAATCGATCTCGACTAAGACCTGGAGGGGGAGCCGGTCGGCTCCCCCTCTTTCTTCCAGGCGCACAACGCCCGCCGCGTCAGCTTGTTGCGTGGCCGATGCAACGGCTATCCTCTCCCCCATCCGGGATCCGGAGGCCGTTCGATCATGGAAAGAGACGCGCTGCGATCGTTCGTGTTCGAGATCCTGCGGGAGAATCCGCAGACGCATCTCCACGCGATCGAGAATGAGATTCGCCGGATGACCGACGAGTACGAGAGGCACGACGCGCTGGCGCTGCACGAGGTCGTCTGGGAGCTGCTTGTGCAGGGCGTCCTCGCCCCGGGGAAGAACTCACTCAACCTGAACCTCCCGTTCGTGCACGTCACCGATTATGGCGCCCGCTGCCTCGACTCCGGCGAGATCATCGCGCACGACCCCGACGGGTACATCTCCCGGCTGGTCGAGACGAGCGGCCGTCCGATCGATTCGATCGTCGTCGACAGCGTGCGCGAAGGGCTCCTCAGCTATTCAGCAGGCCGGCACAGCGCGGCGATCGTCCTCCTCGCCCGGGCCGCCGAGCGCCTGTTCGCCCTCCTCGTCGAGGCGGTCCGGGAGCGGTCGGTGCGCCGCGATCGCGAGCCGATCGACCCCGCCGACCACGGTCCGGCGGCCCGATACGCCGCGATCCGGAGGGCCCTCGCGGAGCGGGATCTCTCCGAGTGGGCTCGCGGGGAAGTCGAGCCGATGCTTTCGGGGCTCCGCGCTCTCGTTCAGCTCTCACGGACCGACGAGGGGGACCCCCGCAGCGTCACGGGCGATCGCGACCGGACGCTCGGGTACTTTCTCCTCTTTCCCGACCAGTGCCGGCTCATCTACCATTTGATCGATCAGATCGAACGGGCTCCCACAGGGTAGCCCCGTCGACGTCGTCGAAAGGAGACCACCGATGTTGTCCGTCCTCCCTGTCGTCATCGTCGCCCTCGCCGGAGGGGTCGCGATTTCGCTTCAATCTCAGTTCTCCGGGACCATCGGACATCGCGTCGGCGTGCTCGAGAGCACGTTCATCGTCCACCTGGGAGGGCTTCTGCTCGCGGGGCTGCTGATCCTGGCCTTCCGGGGCGGGAACCTGACCGCTTGGCGTTCGGTCCCATGGTACGCCCTGAGCGCCGGGTTCCTCGGCGTCATCATCGTCGGCTCCGTCAGCTACGCCGTCCCGCGCCTCGGACTTGCACCGACCCTGACCCTCGCGATCGTCGCTCAGCTCCTCGTCGGCGCAGTCCTCGACCACTTCGGCTGGCTCGGGGCCACATCTCGGCCGCTCGATCTCCCGCGCCTCGTCGGACTCGCTGTCCTGTGCGCCGGGACATGGCTCGTCGTCCGGTGAACAACCGCGAAGCGCCGGATCGGGCGCCCCCGAGGATCGGGACGCTGAATGAGAACCCGTTGCACGCTGCGCTGAAGGATTGGTGCGCCGAGCCGGGCGATCGGTTCGAGGTTCCGATCGACGGGTTCGTCGCCGATATCGTCCGCGGAGTCGAGGTGGTCGAGATCCAGACCGGCTCATTCGGCACGCTGAAACGGAAGCTCGCAACGCTCCTCGCCCGCCGCCCCGTCCGCCTCGTCGTCCCCATCCCGATCCGAACGACGCTCGTCCGGGTCGACCCCGCCGGGAACGAGATCTTGCGCCGAATGTCGCCCCGCCGCGGCCGCTTGCTCGACCTGTTCGCGGAGCTCGTCGGCATCCCCGACCTCCTCGGCGACGCGAACCTGTCGATCGATGTTCTCTTCATCGAGGACGAGGAAGTCCGCCGCCCGGCCGTCCGCCGTCGACGGGCGTGGGCCGTCGTCGAGCGCCGGCTCGCCCGCGTCGTCGACCAGATCTCCTTCCGAGGCTCGAGCGACTACCTGGCGGTGATCCCACCTGACATCGTCTCCCCGTTCACGACCGCCGACCTCGCCGCCGCTCTGGCGGCCCCCCGGCGGACGGCGCAGAAAGTCGCATACTGCCTGCGCCGCCTCGGTGCGCTCCGGACGGTCGGGAAGCGCGGGAACGCCTGGCTCTACGTCCGAGCAACCGGTGAGAGCGAAGACTGAGCGGCAGGCGCCGCGGTCGGATACCATCGAGTCGATCCAAGATGGAGAGACTCGACCGAGGCCCCGCCGAACCGCCCCGATACTTGATCGGCGAGGAGATCGCCAACAGCGTCACCCATGGGATCGGGGCGGCCCTCAGTCTTGTGGGGACCGCCGTGCTGCTCCGTCGTGCCGTGCGCGATGGGACCGCTCTCCATACCGCGACCTTCTCCGTCTACGGGGCGACGCTCTTCCTCCTTCACCTCTCGTCGACGCTCTACCATGCCCTCCGCCCCGCCCGGGTGAAGCGCCTCTTCTGGATCTTCGACCACTGCTCGATCTACCTGCTGATCGCCGGAACGTACACCCCGTTTCTCCTCCTCTCACTCTGGGGTGCGTGGGGGCTGACGCTCCTCATTGCGATCTGGACACTCGCGATCGCCGGGATCGTCTTCAAGAGCCTGTTCATCGGGCGCCTTCGGAAGGCATCGGTCGCCCTGTACATCGTGATGGGATGGCTGATCGTTGTCGCCGCGGGTGAGGCCTGGATGCGTGTCCCCCACGAGGCGCTCGTCTACGTCGCTGGCGGGGGGCTCTCCTATACGCTCGGGGTCGTCTTCTACGCGTGGCGCCGTCCGTACCACCACGCGATCTGGCATCTGTTCGTCCTCGGCGGAAGCGTCAGCCACTACCTGGCGATCCTTCTCTATCTCGTCCCCGACTGAGCGGCGGCCGTCGCTACAGGTCAAGCATTCGGCGGTAGAGAGCGAGGTGTTCCTTGCGATCCTCGCGGTAGGTCGCGATCTTCCGCCACTCGTCGACGCCGTCGAGCGAGAGCTCATGCGCGGCGACCCCCGCGCCCTCCTCGAGGCCAGCGAGGATCCGCCCGTAGGCGCAAAGCGAGGTCAACGTGTCAAGCGTCAGGATCCCCTGCCACTCGACCTTCGCTTCTTCCCAGACGTCCGGGTACGCGCCGAACCAACTCCAACTCGGATCCCAGCATCCCTCGGCAGTCTGCTGTCCGATCACGAAGTCAAGGTGCTGCTCCAGCGTGTCTCGAAGTTGATCCGCTCCAGGAACGCTCGGGTGGGGGCAGGCTCTGAGCGGGGTGATGCAGTATGTCGTCCACCTCGCCGGATCGGTCACAACGACGTCGGGGATCGCTGCGGCGATGCGCGCCGTCAGGCGAGTCCGCGCCGACACCGGGAGGCCGGCGCTCTCCGCCAGGTAGACGGCGTACTCGAGGTCACTGCCGCCTCCTTCGCCGAGCACCGACACGCCTTCGATCGCCCCGATCGCCTCCTCGAGCCGTTCCTCCAGCCACGTTGCCTTCACGAGCGCATGATACCGGACGAGCACCGCGACGACTTGAACGCGGGGGATGATCCGAAACGCATCGAACGTCCTTTCGAGGCTGCCGTTCTCGTCGTGCCACCACGGCGCATGCGGGTGGTCGTTCGCGTCCTCGGGGATCACGCGCCAGTGATGACGGGTGGTGTCGAACGTCGCCTTCAGGTAGCCCGCCGCGCCGGCGACGAGCGGATGTTCCGCAGGGCAACCGACCGCATCGAGCACTTTGAGCGCCCACGCGGTGCACAGGGCCGAGGAGCTCGGCGTGCGCAGATCAGGCTCGATCCCGCGGCCGAAACCTCCGTCGGAATTGGCAAACGCGGTGATCTCTTCAATGACGGACTCCGGCGAGCCCTCTTCGAATCGGTGCTCGTACTGCGCTCGCTCGAGCGGCCGGGCGATGTCCATAAGAAACGCCCGCGCACGGCGCAGCGCCTCGCTCGACAGGTGTTTCATCGTTCATCCTCCCTGGCGCATCTGCGGCCGAACAAGTCAGATTCTGCCCGCTGACGCTCTGAATGTCCCTGTGGTGAGCGCCGCGTGAACAGGGCGAGGCCCCCCACGAGCGCGCAACTCAGTGCCGCTGGCGGCTACTGCACGAAGCCGTGTGTTGCCCCTCGATCCCGGCAGCACGGCCGATCGCGTACCATCTGGCCAGGTGGATCGGGCGTGTGGCCGCCTGTCCACGGATGGGAGAGTGAAGAATGGCCCTGCTCGCAGCGCGCGACTTGTCGAAGATGCATGCTTCGCGCCCGCTGTTCTCCCGCCTGTCGATCACGTTTCACCCGGGCGAGCGCGTGGGACTGATCGGGCCGAACGGAAGCGGGAAGACGACCCTGCTCAGGATCTTCGCGGGGGACGAGGACCCCGATTCCGGAGTCGTCGAGCGCTCCAAGGACGCGCGCCTGGCGTACCTTCCCCAGGTCGACATCTTCGCCGGCGGCACGACCGTCGAGAGCGCGCTGCTCGACGCCGTTCGGTCCGTCGAACTCGAGGAGTACGATTACGCCGTACGCGCGCGCAAGATGCTACGCCGTCTTGGCTTTGAGACCGGAGACCGACCGGTTCACTCCCTGTCCGGCGGGTGGCGGAAGCGGCTCGCGATCGGCTGCGCTCTGGTCCGGGAGCCCAACTTGCTGCTGATGGACGAACCAACGAATCATCTCGATCTCACAGGGATCGAGTGGCTGGAGCGCTTCCTCGCCCGATCGAATCTGTCGTTCATTGCGATCAGCCACGATCGGTACTTCCTCGAACGCGCCGTCAATCGGATCGTGGAGATCAACCCCCGCTATCCCGACGGCTTCTTGAGCGCCACCGGTCGCTACAGCGACTTCCTGGAGAAGCGCGGAGCGTCCCTCGAGATACAGGACGCAGAGCGGCAGGCGCTCGCAAACGACGTCCGCCGTGAGGTTGACTGGTTGCGCCGGGGAGCAAAAGCGCGCTCGAGCAAGGCCGGCTATCGGATCGACGAGGCCCGACGCAAAATTGCCGAGCTGTCGGAGGCGCGGCGCCGCTACGAGAGCGAGCCTGGGCTCGCAATCGATTTCAGTGCCAGCCGACGCCAAACGCACGATCTGATCATTGCACGAGGCGTCGAGAAACGCCTCGGCGGTCGCCTGTTGTTCCGGGAGCTCGATGCGCACGTGCACCCCGGCACGCGGCTGGGAATCGTCGGGAACAACGCCAGCGGCAAGACCACGCTGCTGAGGACGCTCGCCGGAACGCTTCCCCCTGATCGCGGGCACGTCCGGCACGCCGCGAGACTGCGCATCGCGGTCTTCGACCAACAGAGGGATCAGCTCGTCGAGAGCGAGCCGCTTCGCCGGGCGCTCTCCCCGAGCGGAGACACGGTCTCCTATCACGGGAGAGCATGTCACATCGTCGCTTGGGCGAAGAGGTTCGGGTTCCGGCCGGACCAACTCGAGATCCCGGTGGGAGAACTCTCCGGCGGAGAGCAAGCCCGGGTCCTGATGGCCTTGATGATGCGCGAACCGGCCGACGTCTTGATGCTCGATGAGCCGACCAACGATCTCGACATCTCGTCGATCGAGGTGCTGGAAGAGGCGCTTCTCGACTTTCCTGGCGCCGTCGTCATCATCACCCACGATCGCCACTTGCTCGACGGGATCTGCACCGATCTGATCGGCCTCCACGGAGACGGACGCTGGGGCATCTACGCAAGCGTCGCCCAATGGATGGACGTCGACGCACCCGCGGAGGAACCGACTCCGCCCGCTGAGAGAAAACCGGAGCGCGGCCACAAGGCGGCTGCCGAGCCGAAGAGAGGGGGGGGCCAGAAGAGCGGACTGACCTATCACGAGAAGCTGGAGTTCGCCAGTATGGAGGAACAAGCCCTCGCCGCTGAAGAAGCGGTCGAAGCGTTGCGAGCTCAGCTCGACGACCCTGACGTCGCCGCCGATCACGAACGGCTCCACACCGTGTACGAGGCGCACCAAGAGGCCCAACGGAAGCTGGATTGGCTGCTCGCCCGTTGGGAGGAGCTCGAGCGCAAACTTCTTGGCGACTAACACCCACGAGGTCGTGTCGCGTGTGTTGACACCCGCCGTCGATCCCGAAACCGAGGCCGCTCACAGGGCCATCGGACGGACGCCGTCCCTCGGGGAGCTGCACAGCGGCCAGCATGCCAACAGAACGCACGTGCGGCGTCGATCCCACACAGACTCCTGGGTGCTGTAGCGCCCGAAAGCCCCGTCTCTCATCGTCCGCCTTCTCGAGCCGCGTCTCTCAACCGCCAGCTCCCCGCGGGAGACGGACGAAGGCTATCGGCCGCGGGCGGGACGGGAAATCGATGGAGCGACGTGCCGAAGCGCTAGCTGGTGACGAGCGACTTTCCGGCCTCGCGAGCGCAGGTAAGCACATCCGGGAACTCGTGGACGTCCCCGGGGTCGTTGACCCCGCCGGCGAGCACCGTCGCAGCCAGCTTCATGTCGAGGAATCTCAGGGAGTCGGTCATCATCCCGACGGCATGCCGCGCCGTCGTGGTGCGAGTGTCACCCATTGAAGCGACGAAGACGACGCGGCGCCCAGTGAACGTCTCTCGAGTCTTCACGTTCTGCCACGGAGCGTACCATCGATCGAGGAACGTCTTGAACTGGGCAGATGGCCCCCACCAGTAGATCGGAGTCCCGAGGATCCAGCTCCCGGCGGACATCATCCGCTCCAGGAGATCGTCCATGTCGTCGCGCTGCACGCAGACCCCCGTCTTCAGACAGGCGTCGCAAGCGCGGCACGGTCCGATCGTGCAGTCCTTCAGGAACACACGATCGGTCTTCGCTCCAGCATCCTTCGCCCCGCGGAGGACTTCGTCGACGAGGATGCACGTGTTGCCGTCCACTCGGGGGCTACCGACGATCCCAAGCACGCGATTTGAGCGGGCATCTTCCTTGTTCATGCAACCTCCGATGCCTCGACAGGCTACACGGAGCAGTCCGATTCGACAAGGTGTAAGACCGTCGAGAAGCCCGCGGAGACCTCCGGCTCCTCCCTGGAAAAGTAGCCTGTCCCCTTTTCTCTAGAGGCCGAGGATGAGTTTGGCGGTGGTGAAGAAGATCATCAGGCCGGTGATGTCGACGATCGTCGTCAGCGCGGGGCTCGCGACGACTGCAGGGTCGACCCGCATTTTCGCTGCGATCAGCGGGAGAAACGCGCCGATCAGGGTGGAGAAGACGACCTGAATTGCCAAGGCCGTCGACACGGCGACTCCGACCATTGAGAGTGGGACGCCGGGGGGAAGCCCGCTGTCGCCGAACAGGTAGACCCGTCCGAACGCGATCCCGGCCAACAGCGCCGCGAGCAACAACGAGATCTGGAGCTCCTTGAGCAGGATCCGCAGTGCGTCACGCGGGGCGACCTCACGCAGAGCGAGGGCGCGGACAACGAGCGTCGCTGACTGGCTCCCCGTGTTTCCACCGGTGTCGACGAGCATCGGCATGAACGTGGCCAGGATCGAGAATTGCAGGAGCAAGCCCTCGAAGCGGTGAACGATGAATCCCGACACGAGCCCGAGCAGGGCGAGGGCGAGGACCCAGCCGCTCCGGTGCCGAAAGTGCTCCCAGACCGAGCTCTTGAGGTAGACGCGCCCCTCATGCCCTCCGGTGATCGCCATCAGCTTCTCGATGTCCTCGGTGAACTCCTCGTTGAGGATGTCGAGAGCGTCGTCGTACGTGATGATCCCGACGAGCACTTCGTTCGCGTCGACGACCGGCAGTGCGATGAAATCGTACTTCTGGATCTTCTGCGCCGCCTCTTCCTGGCTTTCGTCGACCCGCACTGAGATCACGTCGCGGTGCATGAGCAGCTCGATTCGTGTCTCCGGATGCGCGAGAATCAGGTCTTTGAGCGAGACGAATCCGAGAAGGCACCGCGTCCGATCGACGACGTACGCGTAGTAGATCGTCTCCTTGTTCGGCGCTTCGCGGCGCAGCTTGTTGATCGCCTCGCCGGCCGTCAAGTCGGGCGATATGGTCGCGTACTCCGAGGTCATAGCCGCGCCGGCCGTCCCCTCCGCGTACGCGGCGAGCCGCCGGATGTCCTCACGTTCGGCCTGCGCGATCGCGGGGAGGATCGCCTCACGCTCCTCGTCCGGCATCCGCTTCAGCAGGTCGACCCGCTCGTCGGGCGGGAGCTCGGCGACAAGTTTCGCGAGCTCCGTCCGCGGCGTCGAACGCGCGATCTCGACTTGAAGCCGATCGTCGAGGTGACTGAAGACCTCAGCGCGAACGGGAATCGCCATGTACGAGAGCGCAACGAGGATCTCCTCGAGATCCAGCTCGTCCAGTAGTTCGGCGACCGACCCCGGATGCGCCTCCGCGCAGAAGTCGATGATGCGCTCACGATCCTGCGTGGCAATCCAATCGCGGATCTGGTCGATGGTAATGGTATCCTGCATGGCTCACCTCCTCGCCACTGCCGTACGGCATCGGCGCCGAAGATGAGCCGGCTGAATCAGCTGATTCGGTCGCTCAAGCGTCGGACCGCACGATGCCAGCGCCGCAACAGAGGATCTGTCGAACCCTCGCTCACTTTGCTCCTCCTTGTCCGCCCATCGTGTGACTTCGCGAAAGCCGGCAAATTCTAACCGCGAACGCTTTTGACCGCCACACGCTCGGTCGGCGCGCTGAGCGTCGCTGCATCTCAGGAGCCCGTGACGGCCGGATCGCCCGGCCGAGCGCTTAGCTTCTGGTTCGTTCCTCGACGATCTGCTCCGCAATCGCGTACGGTACGGTCTCGTAACGCTCGAACTCCATCGTGAACACACCGCGCCCGCTCGTTAGGCTTCGCAGCTCGGTCGCGTAGCCGAACATCTCGGACAGCGGGACGATCGCCCCGAGGGCGACCGCACCGGACTTCGTCGACATCCCAACGATCCGCCCGCGCTTGCTGCAAAGGCTCCCCGTGATCGGCCCGGTGAACTCCTCGGGGGCGGTCACCTCGACGCTCACCACCGGCTCAAGAAGCTCGAGTCCTGCTTTCAGGGACGCTTCTCGAAACCCGAGTTTGCCGCAGGTCCGGAACGCTTGCTCGGACGAGTCGACCTCGTGCATCGATCCGTCGAGCACGGTGACCTTGATGTTGACCATCGGGAACCCTGCGAAGGGGCCCTTGGCGATCGTCTCTAGGACCCCTCGTTCGATCGCGGCGAGGTACTCGCGCGAGATCTTCCCGCCGGTGATCCGATCTTCGAACTGGAAGCCGGATCCCGGCGGTGTCGGCTCGATCTGCAGGACCATGTGCGCGTACTGCCCACGGCCACCCGTCTGCTTGACGTGCCGATACTCGTGCTCCACGATGTCGAGGATCGTCTCCCGATAGGCAACTTGCGGGCGCCCGGAGGCCACGGCGACGCCGAACTCCCGGCGCAGCCGATCGACGATGATCTCTAGGTGTAGCTCGCCCATGCCGGAGATCACGACTTCGTGCGTCTCCGGGTCGGACCGGACAACGAACGTTGGGTCCTCATCGGCGAGCCGATGCAGCGCGTTTCCGAGTTTGTCCCGATCCTCGCGCTTGGCGGGGGTCACGGCGACGCCGATGACAGGCGTCGGGAACTCGATCGTCTCGAGCAGGATCGGGTGCTCCCGACTGCACAGTGTGTCGCCCGTCCGCGTGTCCGAGAGCCCGATCGCGGCGCCGACGTGCCCGGGGTAGAGGACGTCGATGGATTCGCGGTCGTTGGCGTGCATCTCGTAGAGGCGGCCGATCCGCTGTGTCAGGTCACGGTTCGAGTTGTAGACCGTGTCCCCGGAGCGAAGCAGCCCGGAGTAGACCCGAACGTACGTCAGTTTCCCCATGTGGGGGTCGCTCTGAATCTTAAAAGCGAGCGCAGCGAGCGGTGCGTCCTCCCGGGGATGGCGGATCAATTCCTGATTCGACTCCCGGCATGCGCCGATCACCGGTGGAAGATCGATCGGAGACGGCAGATAGTCGACAATCGCGTCGAGCAACCGCCGGACGCCTTTGTTCTTGAACGCTGCGCCGCAGAGGACCGGGATGAATCGCCCGTCGATCGTCGCCTTCCGGATCGCCCGGACAACTTCGCCGCGCCCCGGCGTGATCCCCTCGATGAACTTCTCCATCAAGCGGTCGTCCTGCTCGCTGATCCGCTCGATCATTCGCTGTTCACCTGCGCGCGCTGTCTCCATCATCTCGGACGGGATCGGCTCCTCGCGGATCGCCGTGCCGCTCGGTCTGTCGTCATAGTAGATCGCCTTCATCGCGACGAGATCGATGATCCCGGCGAATTCCCCTTCGGCGCCGATCGGAATGACGACCGGTACAGCGTTCGCGCCGAGTTCCCGACGGATCTCCTCGACGACCCCGTAGAAGTCGGCTCCCGTGCGGTCCATCTTGTTGACGAATGCGATCCGAGGGACCCCGTACTTCTCGGCTTGGCGCCAGACGGTCTCCGCCTGCGGCTGCACGCCGCCGACGGCGCAGAACAGAGCGACGGTCCCGTCGAGGACACGTAGGCTTCGCTCGACCTCGGCAGTGAAGTCGACGTGTCCAGGTGTGTCGATGATGTTGACCCGGTGATCCCGCCAATAGGTCGTCGTCGCCGCCGACGTGATCGTGATGCCGCGTTCCCGCTCCTGCACCATCCAGTCCATCGTCGCTTGACCGTCGTGAACCTCGCCGATCTTGTGCCGCTTCCCGGTGAAAAACAGGATCCGTTCGGTCACGGTTGTCTTCCCGGCGTCGATGTGTGCCATGATCCCGACGTTCCGGACACGCTCCATCGGGGCAAGCTTCGTCATGATCCCCTCCGTTCGTCCCTTCCGCGCTCCACAATGGAACAACGGCTCGCTGACGGCAAGCGCCGCGCGAGCTCGTTCCGGCTCAGACCCCTCTGTCAGCATTTGCGCCGATCGACGCAGGAACACGGACCTCAGGACGTTCGGCGTGGAGGATACGGGACAGGGAGGCGCGCGTCAACCGGCGATGACCGTTCGATTTTCCCCGGTCCGCGCTCAATGCTATCATGTCGACGGGAGGTGATGACGAATGAAGGAATTCTCCTTCCTCGTCGGGAACTGCCCCGGCGCGCTGGTCGGAATCGCCGAAGCGCTCGGGAACGAGCGCGTGAACATCGAAGGTATCGCCGGTCTCACCGTCTTGGAGGAGGGGGTGATCGGCTTGGTCACCGACAACCCGGGAACGACACGCAGGGTGTTGCGCGGGCAGGGGATCGACTTCGAGGAGCGCGAGGCGCTCGTCATCGACCTCCCGAACCACCCGGGCGAGTTGGCGACGCTCCTCGGACGATTGCGGGAGGAACGGATCAACGTCCTCTCCCTCTACGCGTCTGTCGGGAAGAACCAGGTCGTCCTGACGGTCGACGCGATCGACCGGACGAAGGAGGTTCTTCATCTCGCCTGAGACCTCTCCGGTATTCGATCGATCGCGATCGGACGGCCGCTCTCATTTGGGTCATTGAAGGGAGGCCCATGTCGATTCGCTCGATCCGTTTTCCCGATGACTTCTCGCCGTTGGCCACGTTGGTCCTCAGCGCATTTCAGTACCCCGAGAACGAGGCGTGGAGCATGCAGACCGACGAACAGGAGACGCTTCTTCGCACGCTTCGCAGTCTTCGTCGCCTCTGGCCCCTCATACGAGCGGTGCAGGCAGTCTTTCCGCAAACGCGCGACCTGATCCGCGGCATCGGATGGGAGGAGGGCGGCCGCCTGGCCGGCGTCGTCCTGACCCAGCGCCGCGGCACGACATCCCTTTGGGGCGTGGCGACCGTTGCAGTCGATCCCGCAAGCCGCAGACGGGGGATCGCGCGAGCGCTTCTCTCGGCCGCACTGGACGAGATCCGTCGCCGCGGCGGCCAACGCGCTATCCTCGCCGTGATCAAAGGGAATCTTCCCGCGCAAAGGCTCTACGAGACAACCGGGTTCGAGGCGTATGACGAACTCATCGAACTCCAAACGACCGCAGCGCCGCCGACACCTTCGGATCCGCCCGTCGGTTTCGTTCGCCAGCCACTCCCGCTCCGCGATTGGCGCCCGCGATACGAATTGGACGACCGGATCACGCCCGAGATCGTTCGGCGGTGCGACCCCATCGAGATCGGGCGTTATCGGATGACCCGCTCGATGCGGCTCCTCGTCCCCATCATCCGGATCGCACAACGCTCGGTCGAGCGCGCATTCGTCTACCGGACGGTCGGCGACGATCGAATCGTCGCGTGGGCTCGCTACAGCGTGCCGGGACGAGGCGACGGATACAACGATCTTCGGATCCATCTCGATCCCGCGCATCCCGAACTCGCACCGCACCTCGTCGGTTTGGCGTTCGCAGAGTCCGCCGCCCGGAGCCCCGGCCGGCGGACGGAGATGAAAGCGCCTGGGTGGATGAGCTCTGTCGTCGCTGCAGCAGAGGCCGTCGGCTTCGAACGCCGCAAGTCCTATCGGATGATGGGGGTCGACCTCTGACGGCGGGGATGCCCCGGCGCCTCGTTCCCCCTATCATGTGCACGGTGATCCGCCATGTCCGATGTCAAGGTGAACCGGGCTCCGTTCCTCACCCTCTGGGCGTCGGTCGTCGCCCGCCATCTGGGATACGACGAGGACGAAGCGCTGACGCTGGGTCGGGCCGTCGCCAGCTTGACGGCGTACTCGAAAGGGCGCCGGCTAGGTATCTACGAGCAGCGGTCCGAGACAGCCCGCCGGAAGACCGACGCAGGCCGCGCGGAGATGAGCGCGAAGGTCGTCCTGTTCATGGATCGCGAGATCCACTACATCGAGACGAACGACGGCTTACGCGCTCTCTCCGGGACGGATCCAATCAAGCCCGAGGCGGTTCGCCGCTATCTCGAAGCGAAGCTGGGCGACGATCTCGTCTCCGTCGAGGACGCACTGACGGCGCTGGCGGAGACCTACGATCCCGAGGACCTCGAGGCACAGGCGATGGACGTCTACATGCGGCTGCGCCCGAATGTCCCGAAGGGAAAGAAGGGTTGGGGAAAGGAAGGGCTGCTCGATACGGCTGAGATCGAACGCCTCACGACGGAGCGCCGCTCCAAGTGACGAAGCCGGTTCGCCCCACCGCCCACTCGGCGAACTGCTTGACCCAGGACGCTTGATCGCTGGTCTCGACGGCGTCGCGCCGGTAGTTCGCACGCACCCAGGCGACAGCTTCGGCCGCCGGCACGCCGGCAAGAACGGCCATGCATGCGACGACAGTCCCCGTTCGTCCCGCCCCGCCGATGCAGCCGATCTCGATGCGGGTGCCGGCCGCTGCGCGCTCGTAGACCGAGAGGATCGCCGTGGCCGCTGCGTTCGGGTCCGTCGGCAGTCCGAAGTCCGGCCAATCGATCACGGTCGCCGGCCACGTCGGACGCCAAGCGAGATCGAGGTAGAGGCCGTAGTCCCTGTCGGGGTCGCGCGCGCGCCGCTCGGCGAGCGGACGCGCGGCGAGGACGATGCCGTTTGGCAACCGGACGTTCATCCCGTCTCACCGAGGTAGAGGCGGTCTTTCGCGTCGCCGGTCAGGATCCGGCCCAACTCGGCCGGGTAGAACCGGACCGCAGCAAGCTCAGGGATCGTCAGCCAGCGAAGCCCGGTCTGCCCGGCGTCCGGATTCGCGCCGAGGGAGGCGGTCGCATCGTCGCTCAGTTCGCACTCGAAGATCACTTCAACCTGGTGGAACGCCGGATCGAGCCTCGAATCAGCGTGCCGCCCGGAGATGAACTCGCGGACCCACCGGACCCTCCCCGCTACCACCTCGACGCTCGTCTCCTCGCGAACCTCTCGGATCAGACAGTCGAACAGCGTCTCCCCCCGACGCTGCCCGCCGCCGGGAAGGACGTACCACGGGCCCGCGTCATCGCAGTAGCAGGAGACGAGAACGCGCCCACTGCGTCGGATCAGGGCGCGCGCTGAGATTCTGGGGCCATCGTGCGTCATCGCTCATTGTCCCTTCCACCATCGCCTCGCCGAGCATCAGGCGACTGCGCCGAGATTCTACCGGTCCGGCATCGCGACGGCACGACGGCGCCGCCGCCGCCACTGCACGAGGACCGTGCCGAGGACGGCGAGCGCAAGCCCGCCGATCTCCCGTGGGCCGAGCGACTCGCCGAGGAAGACCCAAGCGAGAACCGCAATCTGGATGAGCATCGTGTTGTTGATGACGCTCGACTCGATCGCAGTAAGCGACCGCAACGTTCGATTCCAAAGGGTGAATGCAAACGCCGTGTTAACTGCGGCAAGCCAGACGACGATCGCCCACCCGCCGACGGTGAGGCGCGGGAGACCGTGTGTCGCGAGCCCGACGCCGAGCAGCACGGCGGCGCCAATCCCCATGCTCACACCGGTCACGACGACCGGAGGCAGTCGAGTGTTCCGGTTCACCGATCGGCCAAGCAGCGCCGCGGCAGCATTCGCGAGAACGGTCAGTCCGGCAAGCGCGAATCCGAGGCGACTTCCCGCGGAAAGCGCCGCCGGCGAGAAGTAGAGAACCGCTCCGCCGGTGAAGACCGCGGCCCCGGCCCATTGCGCCCCGGTCGGGCGTTCGCGCAGTACGGCGAGTCCGGCGAGCGCGACGAGAACGCTCGTGAAGTTAAGGAGGAGACTGAACGGTGTTGCGTCGAGATGCGCCAACGTCAGGAACTGCCCGCCCTGCGTCATTGCGTACATGACGAGCGCGAGGAGGACGAGTCGAACGATCTCGCCTGACGAAGCGGCGCACAGATCGGATCGCCGGTGCCACCACCCTGGCAGAAGGATCGCCGCGGCGACCGCGTAGCGGAGGCCGGCGAACGTGATCGGTGGGACTTCGCGCAACCCGATCTTGATCAACACCCAAGACGTCGACCAGAGAAACGTCACCAGGAGCGCCTGAAGGACAGCTCGGAGATGCGGAGACCTCGTCATCGCAGCGCTCCGTTCGCAGGGCGCGACTCGAAGCCGGCAGTCGGGAGTCGACGTCCGTTCAGAAGAGGTCCGTCTCTGCTTCCATCGATTCCGGTGGTTCCGTTACGCGGTAGAGGCAGTCGCTCGGGCCGATATCGCACCACTGGCACTCCGCCCACGACGGGGACTTCGGAAGCGGTTTCTCTCCGCCAACGCGGTGGACGACCTCGGTGAACCGAAGGCGAAAGTCATCGCTCAGCCTGTCGGAGGGCACGTCGATCGCACTCGTCCGGTAGACAACCCGCCCGGAGATCTCGAGTCCCGCGCATCGCGGATTCTTGATCGGCAGCAGAAGCATGTACAGAAGCACCTGTAGCGGATCGGAGGTCCGCGGGCGGCCGGTCTTGCAGTCCTCGATCACTCCGGTCCCGTCCCTGATTGCCAGGATGTCCGGTCTGCCGGAGACGACGATCCCCGTCCGCCCGACTCGCTTGAACGCGTTTGCGTCCTCGATGAAGACGTCGCATCCGTCCTCCAGAAGCTGGTCCCGCCGCGCGCTGACGAGCTCGTTATGCTCGAGCGTCCAGGTGGCAAGATCGAAGTCGGGCGGCAGTTTGTGGTACTCGGTATGATGCGCCCGGAACCAAGCCGACCACGCGCAAGCGCTGTCGCCGGCCAGGAGCTTTGTCAGCCACGTCACCCAAATGTATGGTTGCGTCCGACGCTGTGCCATCGCTCTGCTCTTCGTACCTTGCAGTGCGCGCTAAACCGCGACCACTTCGGTCACACCGGGGACCTGCTCCTTCAGCACCCGCTCGATCCCGTCCTTCAGCGTCATCATCGCCATCGGACAGCCGTGGCATGCCCCCTGTAAGCGGACGCTCACGACGCCGCTTTCGGTGACGCCGACGAGCTCCACATCGCCGCCGTCGGCCTGCAGGCTCGGGCGGATGCTCTCCAACGCGTCTCTAACTTCACTCTCCATCTGGTCTTCCTCCGTCTTCTCTGGTTGCACCCGGTGCGGGCGCGTCGGCTCAAGGATACCCGCTCGCGCGCGGTTCGCACGGAAGCGTGGATTCGTTCGGGGATAAAGGGGAAAATGAAAATGCGCCGCAGGGCGCCTTACTTGCAACATACGTCATTCCACCGAGCGTTGTCAAGGGGAGGTTCGCGACTAGATCCTCTATACTCGCGAGGAACGGTTCAACGAATGGCGGCGATCGCCGCCCCAGGAGGTCTGGAATGTCGCAGCTCTTTGATCCGGGACGGATCGGCTCCCTTCGGCTCACCAACCGGCTCGTGCGATCAGCAACGGCCGAGTCGCTGGCCGATCTCACCGGCCGGCCGGCGCCGGCACTCGCTCGGCTGTACCGAGCCCTGGCGGAGGGCGGAGTCGGGCTGGTCGTCACCGGTCACATGTACGTGCACCCGTCCGGACGCGCGCACCCGGGGATGACGGGAATCCACGACGACGGTCTTCTCCCCGATCTGCGCCGCTTGGCGGACGCTGCGCACGAGGGCGGCGCCAAGATCGCCGCCCAGATCAACCACGCAGGACGACAGACGCGAGATCCTGCGATCGCTGAGCCGCTCGCGCCATCAGACGCGTTCGGGGCCGAGGGTCATCGCGTCGCTCGCGGGATGACGATCGACGAGATCCGTCGGTCAGCAGACGCCTACGGCGCTGCGGCCGGGCGCGCCCGCGCGGCCGGGTTCGACGCCGTCCAGATCCATGCTGCCCACGGTTATCTCGTCGGCCAGTTCCTCTCACCGGCCGCGAATCGACGGACGGACGAGTGGGGCGGCTCGATCGACGGCCATGCGCGGTTTCTCGAGACGGTCGCCGCGGTGGTCCGCCGCGAGGTCGGGCCCGCCTACCCGGTCTTCGTGAAGCTCGGGTTCGGCGACGAGCCGCCCGACGGGTTGACGATCGACGACGCCGTGGAAGTCGCCGGGCGCCTTGAGCGCTTTCGCCTCGACGGAATTGAGATCAGCGGCGGAATCGCATCCTCACGCGATTTCAACATCCGCCTCGGCGTGCGCCCAGGCGATGGTGAGGCCTACTTTCGCTCCCGCGCCCGTCGAGCTCGGGCAGCGACCGACCTGCCGCTGCTCCTAGTCGGTGGCCTTCGGTCCCGAGCCGTCATGGACGACGTCCTGAGATCGGGCGACGCAGATTTCGTCTCCCTCTGCCGGCCGCTGATCTGCGAGTCTGACCTACCGAACCGGTTGGCAGCCGGGCAGCCGGCCGCGGCGTGTGTCTCGGGGAACCGATGCTGGCCGGAGCGGTCGGGGGATTCAATCGCCTGCAAGTGCCCGACCGCGGACCGTCCGGAGGCTCAGTGACCCCGGTGAGCCGGATCGTGACCGACTCGTCTGGGTAGCTCCCTATCGCGAGTGAAGACGAACGCCGGGAGACTGGGATGCGGGGCATCAGACGTTGCCAGATCCCGTCTTGCGCCGCAGGGACAGGCCGGTATACTCTGCGGCCTCATGACGAGATCGGGCCGTTGCACGATGTTCTGTGCGCGGGTGGCAATCTATCCATGCCGATTCCGGCATGCCGTAGGAGGTCATAGGTGACCACCGCCGACAAGAGCGCGTATGCGGGATTCCCGTGCGAGGCATGCCGAGTCGGGAGGAACACCGCCTAGCCGGTCCTCCGCACTGCTCCAATCCCTCCTCATCGAGCGTTTTGTGCTCCCGCTGCGCCGTCGGCCACCGGACCGTAATCCTCCCCGAGGAGCGAGAAAAGAGGAGAAATGCAATCGATCCGCCGGCTCGGCTACACCGTTCGTCCGGCCACGTTCGACGACCTGCCGAATGCCGTTCGCCTGTTCAACGCTTGCTCGAAGGAGACGCTCGGCGTGGAACAGGTCGACGAAAATGCGATTCGAGTCGAATGGAAGACGCCTCGCTTCGCCCTGGAGACGGACACTCGACTCGTCCACGATGGCGATCGGCTCGTCGGGTACGTCGAGTTTTGGGACGTCCAGGAGCCGCACGTCCGGTATCACTTCTGGGGCCGGGTCGATCCTGAGTACCGCGGCCGAGGGATCGGGGCGGCGCTCGTCGGCTGGGCGGAACAGCGGGCCGCGGCATCGATCCCGCGAGCGCCGGCTGAAGCTCTCATCTCTCTCGGACAGGGAGTCACGGAGGCCGATGAAGAGGCCCGGTCGCTCCTCGAGAGCCGAGGATACGAGCAGACCCGCAGCTTCTACCGGATGCGGGTCGATTTCGACGGCACCCTCCCCGAGCCTGCTTGGCCCAACGGGATCCGCGTCCGAGCGTTCGATCCGACAGCCGACCTGGAGGCGCTCGTCCGGGCCGTCCGCGATGCCTTCCGGGACCACTGGGGATACGTGGACTCCCGGTTGGAGGAGGAGATCGAGTCGTGGCAGCAGTGGATCCGCGACGACGATCGATTCGACCCGACACTTTGGTTCTTGGCCGTCGACGGCGTCGAGATCGTCGGAATGTCCCTCTGCCAAGAGGCCGACGCCGAGAACCCAGACTTGGGGTGGGTGAACGTCCTCGGCGTCCGCCGGCGGTGGCGCCGGCGCGGCATCGCGCTCGCCCTTCTCCACCATTCGTTCTCAAGCCTTCGGGAGCGAGGGCGATCCGGTGCCGGGCTCGGCGTCGACGCGACGAGCCTCACCGGTGCGAACCGCGTCTACGAGAAGTCGGGGATGCACCCCGAGCGGCGGACGGATGCAATGGAGAAGACCCTTCGACCGGGAGTCGACCTTCGGCGGCAGACGCTGTAGCGCGGAAAGCTACACTGAGGGCAGGACCCTCAGTCTGTACGGGCGGAGGTGAGGAGGTTCGGCGGAAGGTGGACAGCCAACCGACAGGCATCGGTCCCATTGAGCATCGTCTCGACGAGGCCGCCCTGAAAGCGCCATCCGAGAGCGGCCTCCCACTCCTGCACGCACCAACCCCCGAGCAGTGGCAAGCCGGGCGCGACGGGAAACGCCAACTCAACGTCGAGCGTTCCGTTGTCGTTCGTCTCGAACAGGCATCAGATCGGCGCGCCCAACATTACCTCCGCGATCCGAGGGCGGAGATGCTCGATCTCTTCGACGATCGCCGGCCGGCCGGGGACCGTCCGATGAACCCTGAGAACCTGCTGCGCCATGACGTCGATCGATCGAACATCGCGTTCTCTCTCCGTCATGCTCCTCCTCTTGCTGCGGTGCCAGCGGATCCTCGCCGACCGGCGTCTCGCGAGCGTCTCGTTCGCCGGTGAGACGAAGCCGAAACGCCCCGTGGCGAAACTGCAGCGGCCGGACAGCTAGAGCAAAGAACAACGGAGGAGAGATGGACAGAATGGAGTTTCGGAGATTCCTTGTAGAGCGAAACGTTTCGGGGGAGCAGATCGAGCGGGCACTCGTCATCGCTGAGCGGTTCGAACGGTACCTCGCACCGCTCGGTGCGGAGGGCGGCGCAGCGACGGCCGACGCCAAGCGCATGGATTCGTTCTCGGATGAGTTGATCCGGTCGGGCGAGAACACGCTCGACAACTACGAGGCCCTCGCTCGGTACGCTGCCTTCGTCCGCAACCGCTCGCTCTACACTGCGGTCCTCGAGTACCTCGACGGGCACGAGGCGCTCGCGAGCTTCCACCGCGCGATCGGCGCCGCCTTAGGGAGGCCGGCGCGGGATGAGATCTTCCGCGGCGTCGCCCTCCCGCCGCTCGGCACGCCAAACGTCGGCAAGTACCCGGTGACCGCGACGGTGATAGCCCGTGCGGAACAACGGGATCCGGTCGTTTCCCGCCGAGTCCTCTCCGGCGGCCTGCGCGATCTGAAGGACGAGTGGTTCCTCGCCGCGCGACGGACGTACGAGGAAGCGGGAGGGATCGACAAGTACCTCGAGCGAAAGGGTGCCGAGTTCATCGAGGAGCTGCAGGAGCACCGCCGGGAGGGCCGCTGGTGGTTCGTGCAGGAGATCACCGACGAGGTGATTGACTGCGTGCAGCGACATCCGGAGATCCGCTCGGGGGTGCGCGTCGGGGCGATCATCTACGAGACGAAGATCCCGTACATGACGAAGGAGTACCTTGCGGAGTCCGACGAGCGGATGCGACGGTACTTCTACTGCCACTGCCCGTGGGTCCGTGAGTCCCTGAGGACAGGCAGTCGCACGGTATCACCGACGTTCTGCCTCTGCAGCGGGGCGTTCCACAAGAAACCGTACGAGGTGATCTTCGGGCGCCCGTTGCGGGTGGATGTCGTCGAGTCGGTCCTCCGCGGCGATGCACGGTGTCGGTTCGCCATCCATTTGCCGGACGGAGCCGTCTAGCGTCCGTCCCTATCCGCCCTCCCCTGCGAGCCGCTGGTACCGGCGAAACGCCTCCTCCTCCTTCGATGGGATGAGCAGGTCGTACGCCGCCATCCCGAAGCTCGTCAACGCCGAGTAGACATAGTCGAACGACGTTACATACTGATACGGGTAGAGGAGCGAGGCGACGCCGGCGGCCAGGTTGAACAGACCCGAGATGTACCGATCGCGCCGCCCGCCGTCCGCGAGCCGCTCCAGGGCCAGCGCCGACTCTGTCTCCGACGAACCGGCTCTCGCGTACTCCCGCTCGGCAGCAGACGGGATCGCGAGCGTGACGATCCCCGGGAGGGCGACGAGCCCGCCGGCGATCAGGCCGTACTCGGCGAGCCCCGATTCCGCCAAGATGACGGCACTCCCAATGCCAACCGCCGCGCCAACGCCGACCAAGACGAACCCGATCGTCCGGCGGGCGCTCCGTTCCGACTCGGCGAGATCCCGCAGGACGTCCTGCGCCGGACCGCCGAACGCCACCGTCGTCGCAGCAATCGCCAGGATCAATCCCGCGATCAGCGGCGTTCGCCAGTGCATGCCTCCTCCTTCCCCGCGGCGATCTGCTTCACCGTCAGCCCGACAGCTTGTCGGCCACGTCCCCGGCCCACGCCCGGATCTTCTCCCAATCCCGATGGTCTCCGACCTTCGCCTTCATCGCGCGTAACACCCATCGGACAAGCAACGGCATCTTCGACGGCTGGATTGCTCCGGCGAACAGGCCGACCGCAATCGGCTCGCGCCCGTGCCGCAACGGATCCAACAGCGCGAGCGTCTTCTCCCGGTTCTCGGCCGTGTCATCGACCAGCTGTCCAGCGACGGCGAACAGCGCCAGTCGCTTCCCCGAGATTGCCTTTCGGTTTCGTTCGAAAAACCCGCTCAACTCCTTGCGGACCTTCGATGCGTAGATCGGGCTCCCGGCGACGACCGCCTCGTACTTCTGCGGGTCGACAGCATCCTTCGCCCTGCGGACCACCACATCGTGTCCCCGCTCGGAGAGGACCTTCCCGATCTCCTGCGCCACATCCTCAGTAGACCCGTACTTGCTCGCGTAGACCACGAGCACCCGGCGTCCCATGATCTCACCTCCCGGCCCGACCGTCACGATCGGCCGTCCCCATTCTGAGCAAGAGCCCCCCACCCGTCAATCCAACAGCACATCCGTCGCCCGTCTCCAAAAAGGGGACAGGCTACTTTTCTCACTATGTGGCAAGAGCTCCCAACGGAGAGACTACGAGGCGAGAAAAGTAGCCTGTCCCCTTTTTCGTGGGGTTCAGGCGGGCGGTGCGGACCGGCGGCGTTTCGGGGAGACGGCAACGATGATCGCGGAGGCGAAGAGCACGGCGTAGAAGTACCCTCTGGCCGGCAGTCCGGATGAGAGCGCCAGCTTCCGATCGAGAAGGAGAGCGAAGAACCCGCGTCCCCAACCGACCATCATCGCCAAGAACCCGACGGCAGTCCCGCCGAGGATCGTCACTCGGTTCCAGTCGATTCCGAGGACACTCCCCCAGAGGAGGCTGAGAGCTCCGCCGCCGATTCCGGCACTCGCCGTGCGCTGGACGAGGATCAAGCCGATGGCCATCGTGATCGGCAAAACGGCGCCGAGAATCGTGTCGACGTGCATCCGCGATGCGTCCGCCAGGGGCCGAGCGCTCCGGCGGCGAGCAAGGCAAACGCGAGGGCAGTCCAGATCGGGTCAATCCCGCCGAGCATCAGGCCAAGCGCCGCCCCGGCGAACGCCGCGTGGGAGATGGCGAACCCAAGCGAGGAGAGTTTCGGGCGGAGAACAAACGTGCCGACGGCGCTGCACAGCGCCAACGATGAGGCTGCCGAGAAGCGTCGGGAGAACGATCCGCCAAGGGAGGCCGAACACGGTCAGATCCTCGTCGAGATGTCAGCCAGGGCCGATCGGGGCGCGCGATCGGCGACGATCCGACCTCCGTCCAGCGTCAGCAGACGATCGGCGGAGTCAAGCGGCGGACCTGCTTCGTGACTCACGATGAGCGTGGTCGCGCTGAGTTCGTCTCGCACGTCGAGTACGCAACGTACGATGTCGTCCTTCGCGGCCGGATCGAGGTTCGATGTCGGTCCGTCGAGCAGGAGGAGCTCCGCCTCTTGCGCGAGCGCACGAACGAGCAGGATCCGCCGCCGGAGGTCCCCTTTCCCGGTCGTGCAGCCACTTCCAATCTGGATGCCGTCCGAGAGGCACAAGAGCGGTGGCTTCGTTCCCGCTTCGGAGGTCACACGGAGACCGAAGTACCCCGGACTGCCCAGCAATTCGAGAGCCAGAAGACCCACTCGAATTCCGGCAACGAGGTACGGACCGAGGTGGCCGTGGAGTCGGACTCCGTCCTCGATCAGCTCGGGCAGATCGGTGCCGGCCGGGTCGATCGTTCGCGTCCTCATTCTGCCTCCATTGGCTCGATCGCCGCGAGAAACGCGCCGGCGTTCGCCCGTAACAGCTCGATCACCGACGCGGTCCCCGGCATCGCTCCGGGGAAGTTGGAGAGAACGACGTGGACCGCACCGACCTCGCGGGCGAGCTTCGCGCCGAATTGAACGCCGCTCTGCCGGTTATCGACCACGAGATCGATCGATGCGGCCTGTCCCGCCTCCGCGAGGCGCACGAGATCCTTCTCCTTTCCCGGGCTCACGAGAGCGACCGGCAGGTCGACGTGGCAGTCAAGCCCCCGTGCGTCACGCCCTTCCGGCTCGTCAGGCGGTCGGCCAGCTCCGCGATCCTCCGCGCATCGCCTTTCACGGCGATGCATTCGAGGCAGTTGCTCTCGTCGAGGTGGACATGGGTCGTCGAGATGACCAGGCCGAGCGCGTGATGCTGCGAGTCGGTCAGGTCCTCAGCAAGTCCGGGGTGGTGGTGATCGTAGAGGAGCGTGATCACTCCGGTGACCTCGTCTCCTGCTTCCCATTCCCGCTCAACGAGGCGGGCTCGAATCGCGTCGCGGATCGCCTCCGATCGGGACGTGTAACCGCGGTGTTTCGTGTCCTTGTCGAACGCCGCAACGAGGTCCTCATCGATCGATACGCTGAACCGGGCCAATTGCCCACAGTCGTAATACTCTCACTGCATTCGTAACACCATCGAAGGATACATGCCCTGCGCTTGGACCTCAAGGAACGCTGACTGAAGGCCAGAGGCCAGAGGCCAGAGGCGATCGGCACAAACGCGGATCGCGGCCGATCCGTCGACCGCCGTGTAACCATCAACAATCCACGACTCGCCGCCCGAGCTCTCCTCCCCTGACTAGGTGCCGATGGTGCCGATCGCCGGCTCGATCAGCTCCTCCATCCCGCCGCAGCCGCCCTCACTGATCGGCACATTACACATCCTACGATAGCAGGACCCGTACGTCGTCAACCCATACTGCTCCGGATCGATCTCCCGGGTTGCCATTTCCGTCGCCAGATAGTAGTCCGGGCGGGCGTATCGAAGCCACTCGAACACACTCTCCCGGACCATCGTCGCATCCGCGTCGAGCTGGGCGATCAGGTAGGCCGCGAGTCCCTTCCCGCTGCGGACGATGTTGCACGAGCGTCCGCCCGCCTCGCAGCAGCAACGATACATCGGGTGGTCATCGCAGCACGGGGCGACGAGCGCATTCATCGCCTCCAAGTAGCGCGAATCGGCTTCGACGGACGGAAGCAGCGCGTACGACCATTCGATAAACTGGGGCAGGAGGTCGAGTGACAGCGGCATCCCGTACGCTGTCTCCGAGCCCGTGGGTGGGATGATCTCCGCCCTTAGATCATCGAGCATCGTGTCGCCCCCCGCGAGAACGAGCGAGAGAAGCAGCACTCCAACAAGAGCCACACCACCGGTGAGACGCCGAGCGATACGCCAGCGCCGGTCATATATGTTTCCCATCTTGTCCTCCCACTGAGCGGAGTCGGCACCAGACTACCCCCAGCGTATGAGCAAATCATGAAGGCGGAGGTCGACGCGGACCGCGCGGACGTCGGCTCCGGTGCCGCTCCTTCCTCCCGGTAGCAGTGCGCGCGATCGAGACGGCAAGGACAACCACCGTGAGGGGAATGACGAACCCACGCAACGCGATCTGGAGCGTCGGAAGAGCTCCCCGGAAGGCAACGGCGAACGACTGGTAGACGGCATAGGCGACGTAATACCCGAGGAGGAGCGCGCCTTCCCAGCGCGCGATTGCCTGTCCTGTGATCGCTATCGGCAGGCAGATGACCGCCGCTGCGATCATGACAGGAAGATCGAATCGGACGATCTCGGCCGCCACCGAGAGCCCACCGGAGGCAGCTGCGCTGGAGACGCCGAGAACGCAGAGAACGTTGAAGATGCAACTCCCGATCAGGTTCCCGACGGCGATGTCGGGCTGCCGTCGCACAACAGCGACGATCGACGAGGCGAGCTCCGGGAGCGAGGTGCCCAGCGCGACAAGAACGAGCCCGAAGATGGCTGAACTCATGCCGAGCGCGGCCGCGATCTGACTCCCGGATGTGACCATCCAACGGGATCCCAGTGCGAGCAACGCGCACCCCCCAACGACCCCAAAGACCGCCCACGCAGCGCTCGACAGAACCCCGCTCGGCCGACCGCCGGCCCCCGGCTCGACCGGATACGGGAAGCGGCGCGCCTCCCGAATAACCCGGAAGACGTAGATCCCGAACGCCGTGAGCAGGACGATCCCTTCCCATCGGACAAGCAAGCCGTCGTGTCCAAATGCGAGGACGAGGAAAGAAGCGATGATCATTGCGGGAACATCGGAGCGGACAATGCGACGTTCCACTGCAAGCGGCGCGGCCAACGCGGTCAGGCCGAGGATGAGCAGGATATTGACAATGTTGCTGCCGATGACATTCCCGACCGCGAGGTCCGCCTCTCGGAGGAAGGTCGCTCCGACGCTGACCGAGAACTCCGGGGCACTCGTGCCGAAAGCGACGACCGTCAACCCGACGATCAGCGGTGAAATCCCCAGTCTCCGGGAGACGCGGACCGCACCGCGGACCAGCATTTCCGCGCCGACAATCAGAGCGGCAAGGCCGCCCAGAAACCAGATCGCCGTCGCGACGTTCATCTCGCCTCCCGCCCCCTCATTGCTCCGGCCTCCCGCAGTGTAGCGCATCGCAGATCGGTCGCACGAGTGGCGCTCAGCGGACGCGAATCCGGTGCGTCGCTCACCTTCGCCGCGTACACTCCCGGTCGGCACGGTGCGAGACCCGGCCGTGTTGAGTCCGCAATGTCGAGCTCGGCGTGACGTGCTCCGACGCAGCCGATCGGTGTGGGAGCAGGTTGGGCGAGCGGCTGTTCGGGTCGCGTTTGTCGATTGACGCCGAGGATGACGATTCGTACGGTAATCCCGCACGGGGAGGTAGCATGTCGGATCACGTAGGGCGGATCGCGGAGGAACTCGGAGCGCGACCGGATCAGGTCCGGTCCGTCGCGGCGCTGCTCGAGGACGGAGCGACCGTTCCGTTCATCGCCCGATACCGGAAGGAGTGGACCGGATCGCTCGATGAAGTCGCAATCGCGTCGATTCGCGACCGCCTCAAGCAGTTGGCGGCGCTGGACGATCGACGGGCGGCGATCCTCGCCTCACTCGCCGAGCGTGATCTCTTGACCGACGCGCTGGAATCGTCGATCCGCGAGGCACGGACGCTGACGACGCTGGAGGACCTCTACCTTCCTTACCGCCCGAAGCGGCGAACACGGGCGACGGTCGCGCGCGAGCGAGGGCTCGAGCCGCTCGCCGACCGGCTGCTCGACCAGGATCCGTCAGTCGATCCGGCCCGAGAGGCAGCGGCGTTCGTCGACCCTGAGGCCGGGATCGAGACAGCGGAGGACGCGCTCGCGGGGGCACGGGACGTCCTCGCCGAACGGATCAACGAATCCGCCAACGCCCGGGCGGAGTTGCGCAAGTTCTTCGCGCGGCGTGCGATCCTGCGTTCTCGGGTCGTCGAGGATCACCGCACGACTGCCGGGACGTATCGCGACTACTTCGAGTGGGACGAACCGGCGGCGGACACTCCGGCGCATCGGATTCACGCGATTCTCCGCGGCGAACGCGAGGGAGCGCTGCGGGTCTCGATCCGTCCCGACGAGACAGCGGCGATCTCGTACGTCCGCCGTATGTTCGTGCACGGAGACTCGCTGTCCTCCGAGGAGGTCGCGCGCGCCGCCGAGGACGGATACAAGCGTCTGATGGCGCCCTCTCTCGAGACGGAGCTGCGGGCGGCCCTGAAGGAAGACGCGGACCGTGACGCGGCCCGTGTCTTTGCTGGCAACCTGCGGGAGCTGCTGATGGCTCCGCCGCTCGGAGGCCGCCGCGTCCTGGCAATCGACCCCGGCTATCGGACGGGCGGAAAGGTCGTCTGCCTCGATCGCCAGGGCCGCCTCCTGACGAACACTGTGATCCAGGTCACGGCCTCGGATGAAGAGCGGGCGGCCGCGGCGAAGGAGATCCGGGCGCTCGTGCGCGCGTATGAGGTCGAGGCGATCGCCCTCGGAAACGGGACCGCGAGCCGGGAGATCGAGGCGTTCGTGCGCGGCCTTCATCTGCCCTCCTCGATTCCGGTCGTTCTCGTCAACGAGAGCGGGGCGAGCGTCTACTCAGCGTCGGAGATTGCTCGCCGGGAGTTGCCGGACCACGATGTCACCGTCCGCGGGGCCGTCTCCATCGGCCGCCGTCTGATCGACCCACTCGCGGAGCTCGTCAAGATCGATCCCCAAGCGATCGGCGTCGGGCAGTATCAACACGACGTCGACCCGGTCCAGCTGAAGGGCGCATTGGATGATGTCGTCGAGCGGTGCGTGAATGCAGTTGGAGTCGACGTCAACACGGCAAGCGCCGCGCTGCTCGCCCGGGTGTCCGGGATCGGCCCGAAGCTCGCCGAGCAGATCGTCTCGTACCGCGACGCCCACGGCCCATTCCAGAGCCGTCGTGAGCTCCTGAACGTCCCGAGGTTCGGCCTCAAAGCGTTCGAGCAGGCGGCGGGTTTCCTGCGGATCCGAGATGGAGATGACCCGCTCGACGGCACGGCGGTTCATCCGGAGAGCTACCCGATCGTTCATCGGATCGCCCGGGACCTCGGATGCTCGGTGGTCGACCTGATCGGCGATGAGACGCTCATCTCCCGGATCGACCTCGAGCGATACGTCACCGAATCGATCGGGCGGCCGACGTTGTGCGACATCGTCGAGGAGCTCGTCCGGCCCGGTCGGGATCCGCGCGACGCGTTCGAACCGTTCGCGTTTTCGGAGGACGTGCAGGAGGTCGGCGATCTGCAGTCGGGGATGAAACTCCCCGGGATCGTAACGAACGTCGTGGCGTTTGGCGCGTTCGTCGACATCGGCGTTCATCAGGACGGTCTCGTCCACATCAGCCAGCTTGCCGACCGATATGTAGCAGATCCCTCGACCATCGTCCGCGTCGGCCAACGCGTGACCGTTACGATCCTCAACGTGGACGCCGAGTGCCGACGGATCTCCCTCTCCATGCGCACAAGAACGAAACCCCGCCCCAAAACACACTAAGAAAGGGGACAGGCTACTTTTTCTCATCCTGCTTTCGCCGTTGGCGAAAGGCATTGCTAGGTCGGCGCGAAAAAAGTAGCCTGTCCCCTTTTTGTGGATTCTTCGCGGGTTACGCGGGCGGTGATTTCGCGGAACGCGATCGAGGCTGGGTGGTCGGGGGCATCGAGGACGATGGGACGACCGGCGTCACCCCGCGGCGGGAGGGCGGGGTCGAGCGGGATCGCCCCCAAGAACTCGATGTCAAGAGCGGTCGCACAGGCACGCCCCGCGCCGATCCCGAACATGTCGATCCGCTCGCCGCAGTGGGGACAGGCGAACCCAGACATGTTCTCGACGATCCCGATCTGCGGGATCTCGAGGCGCCGGGCGAACTGGACTGCGCGGCGCGCGTCGATCAATGCGACCTCTTGGGGTGTGGTAACGACGATCGCCGCCTGTGGTGCAACCCGGTGGGCGATCGTCAGAACTTCGTCGCCGGTCCCCGGCGGGAGATCGACGACCAGCACGTCGAGGTCGCCCCACGCTGTCTCGCCCAACAGCTGTTCGATCACCTTCGAGCGCATCGGCCCGCGCCAGATGACGGCCTCCCCGGGCGGGAGCATCGTCGCAAGGGAGACGAGCTTGACACCGAATCGCTCATGCGGCCGGATCCGGCCGTCTTCAATGAGAGTCGTGTCGTTTACACCTGTCATTTGGGCGACGTTCGGACCCGTGATGTCGGCGTCGAGGAGCCCGACGCGGAGTCGCCGCCCGGCAAGCGCGTAGGCGATGTTCACGGCGACCGTCGTCTTCCCCACGCCCCCTTTTCCGCTGAACACGACGATCCGTTGCGGGATCCGCTCCATCATCGCCCGGATGTCGTCCCCGGATGCGGGCGCTGCGTTCGCGCGGTCACGGTCCATCAGTCCTCGGCCCTCCTCTCCCGATCACAGAACTCCTCGAAGACCCCTCGAATCGCCCGTCCAGCTTCGCTTTCGTCATCCTCTACCGCGTTGCGGCCGCTGACCATCCGCGCCACGACCCGCTCATCGTAGGGGATCCGCCCCAGGATCGGCAGCCGCTCGGCGGCGGCGAACGCTTCGATCCGGCGGGTCAACGCGTCGCTCAGGTCGGCTTTGTTGATCACCAGGTAGGCGCGCGCCCCAAAGTGCCGAACAAGGCCAAACGCGCGCTCCAAGTCGTGCAGCCCCGATCGGCTCGGTTCGGTCACCAAGACGACGGCCTGCACGCCGCTGACCGACGCGATGACGGGGCACCCGATCCCCGGGGCCCCATCGAGGAGTGCGACTCGGGCGCCCTCGGTGTCGGCCAACTCATCGACCTTCCCTTTGACAACGCTCACGAGCTTTCCGGATGTTTCCTCCCCCGGGAACAACTCCGCGCTTGCCAACGATCCGAGTCGGGTCCGCGCGGTGTACCAGCGGCCCGAGTCGCGCGGCTCGAGCCGAAGCGCATCGACCGGACAGGCCGTGACGCAGGCGCCGCACCCCTCGCAGAGGAACGGGTCAATCGAGAGGTCTTCGCGAATTGCGTCGAACCGGCAGACCGTCCGGCACCGGCCGCACCAGGCGCACCGCTCGTCGGCCCGGACCGCCTCCTGACTCCCCTGATAGCTTCCGTCCTCGATGACCTCGGGATCGAGAAGAAGATGGAGGTTCGCCGCGTCAACGTCGCAGTCGCCGAGCACGCGGTCTTCGCTCAGCACGGCGAACGCCCCCACGAGCGTCGTCTTTCCGGTTCCGCCTTTGCCGGACAAGAAGAGCACGCGGTTCACGAGACCTCCCGGCCGGCCGCTCCGGACGCCGGCACGGTGGCCAGCCACTCGAGTCGGCGATGAAGCTCGACGAACGTCGCCTTCCAGTCCGGCCGCCGGCGGACAAGCGGGATTCCTTCTGCATAGAGCGAGGCGATCTCCCGATCGAACGGAATCCGAAGGAGGATCGGGATCCCCTCTTCGCGGCAGTATCGATCGACGGCGGTGTCCCCGACCCCGTCGCGGTTGATCGTCACAGCGACCGGCAGCCCGAGTACACGGGCGACCCCCACCGCAGCGCGGAGATCGTGCAGCCCGAACGGCGTCGGCTCGGTGATCAACAGGACGACGTCGGCTCCGTCCATGGTCGCGATCGTCGGGCAACCGGTCCCCGGCGGCGCATCGAGGAGCCACGTCCGCTCCTCGCTGATCCGGCGCTTCAGCGCGCGGATCAGCGGAGTCGCCATCGCCTCTCCGACACGAAGCCGCCCCTGTGCGAACGCGATCGTCCCGGCTCGGCCGATCTCAATCACGCCCAGTTCGTGGCGGACCTCGTCGATCGCGCCGCTAGGACAGACCATCCGACACCTGCCGCATCCGTGGCAGAGCGTGTCGAATACGAGAATCCGATTCCCCACGCGCGCGAGGGCTCCAAACTGGCAGGAGGTCACACAGGCACCGCACCCCGTACACCGGACCGAATCCACGACCGGCAGCTGTTTGTAGATCGCCTCTTGGTCCTCGATCTCCGGGGACAGGAACAGATGAGCGTTCGGCTCCTCGACGTCGCAATCGATCAATCCGACGGGATGCTCCTCGGCGAGCGAGAGCGCGAGGTTGACCGCGACCGTCGTCTTGCCGGTTCCGCCCTTCCCACTGGCGACAGCGATCCGGAGGCTCAATGCCGGTCGTGAAACGCGTGCTGCTGGCAGCCGTCCGCCTCGGTCGCCGTCAGAACGTCGCCTTTCTCCCACGCGGAGATCGCTTGTCCGACCGTCCCGGTAAATCCGGAACAGACTTCGATCCCGCGCTCGTTCAGGAGCGCGATCGCGCGGCGGCCGATCCCGCTGCAGAGGAGGACGCCGATCCCGAGTCCGACGAGGATCTCTCCGGGGAGACCGGCGCCGCCCGCATGCTCGGATGTGTTTTCCACCACGTGGACGGCCTTCGCCTCCGTGTCGTAGATCGTATAGACGGGAACTCGGCCGAAGTGCTCGCCGACTCGATCGTCGAGCCCGCCCCGTTCGGCACTCGGCACGCAGACACGGGTCATCGGCCGCCTCCACGTCCGCGGGCCATCCCGCGGCCGATACCGCGACCTCGGCCTACCCCGCCCTCACCGCGCGTGCCGAAGTGGTCAGCGACGTTCGGTCGATCGGCCGATTTCAAGTAACCACTCTTGTACGCGACGACCGCATCGCGAACCGAGCCCGAAACCCCGGTCACGACCGTGACCCCGGCAGCACTGAGCGTCTGATGCGCGTTGGGACCGCAATTCCCCGTCAACAGCACCTGAGCGCCCGCATCGACGACCGCCTGAGCCGTCTGGATGCCGGCCCCGCCGGCGGCCGAGGCATTCTCGTTCGTTCGCGCGGTGAGTTCCATCGTATCGCTATCCACGTACACAATGACCGGACAGCGCCCGAATCGAGGATCGACCGGAGAATCGAACACTCCCCCGCTCGCTGATATGGCGATCTTCATGACACCTCCCCGGCATCCGCCGAGAGTCGATCGATCCGTCGACGCAGTTCCTGCAGTTCCTCCTCCACCCGCCGCGCGCGATCCTCCAGAAACGCGCGCTCGCTCTCTGGAGCAAACATCGGATCGAACGCGCCTTCATACCCCCAAGACCTCGGACTTCTCCATCCTGCGAACGGAGTGAATCCACTCCGAACGACCGGCCGGCGGCCGGCCCGACCGTATCCACGACCGAGCCCTGCTCCGTGCCCGAGCCCGTATCCACGACCGGTTCCACCGACGACGCAGTATCCCCTGGCGCCGCCAGTCATCGGTCCCATCCCCCTCGGTCCTGTACCATCGAATCCGGGCATCTGCTCCTCCTTTTTACTTACTTCTTCGTTGCTTCGGCTTTCCCGCGCCGAAGCGCGTCGATCCGGCGTTTCAGGACGTCGAGCGCCTCCTCCATCGCCGCCCGCTGGGCGGAGAGCCGAGCGGTCTCCTCGTCGCGCAATCCAGTCTCACTGAGGTCGCGTTGCCTGCGAGGGCTCAAAGACCGACCGACTCGCCCCGTATCCCGCACGCACCAAACCGCCGGCAGCAGATCCTCTCGGCCCGGGGATTGCTCGAATCGGACCGATCTCGGAAAGCCGGTGAGCCGGTACATGTTTCGATGTCCGTGTCCTCTCATGGATCACTTCCTCCGATTGTGAGCATATGCACAATATCGGATCGGCTCGGTTCCGTCAAGGGTGGCATAGATCTCTCCCGATCCCTATACTGGAGACGCCATGCCCAGGAGCAAGAAACCCCGCTACTGCCGCGGGATCAACGGCTACAATCTGTTCAAGCCGGCCGGGATCCCGCTGTCGCACGTCGAGTTGACCGAGTTGGGGCTTGACGAGCTCGAGGCGATGCGGCTGTGCGATCTTGACGGGGTTCAGCAGGAGGAGGCCGCGACGGAGATGAGGGTCTCGCGGGCGACGATCCAGAGGCTCCTCGAGACGGGTCGACGAAAGGTGACGGACGCCCTCGTCCACGGAAAGGCCGTCTCGCTGGCCGATGCCGAGCATGTGCTCATACGCTCGATCCCCCCGCGCGGTCCGGGACGCCACGGCCGCCGATTCGGGGAGGCCGGTCCCCACCGCGGCGGCCCCGCGACTGCTAGATGACGCGCCGCCGCATCCCGATGGAGATCTCGCTGGGCGATCCGCTCCCGGCCCTCCGGCGAGTCGGACGGCCCGTGGCGGACTCGGACCGAGAGGGCCTCGCGATCCTTTTGTATTCATCCTTTCGGGAGACAGTCGACGACGAAGGGGAGACGTACGAAGACGCCCGGGCGGAGGTCGACGCCCTGTTCGCCGGCCGGTACGGGACGTTCCTCGCCGATCGCTCATTCGCACTCGAGGACGGTGAGTTCTTGGCGTCCGCGTGTCTCGTGACGTGGTTCGTCCCTCACGCCGCCCCGCTCGTCGTCTTCTCGATGACTCGGCCGGAGTACCGGCGCCTCGGGATGGCGCGATCCCTGCTCCTACAGAGCGCGCATTCTCTACGCGCCCACGGGGACGACCGGCTGACGCTGATCATCACCGAGGGGAACACCCCCGCAGAAAAGCTCTACGCGTCGCTCGGATTCCGTCCGATCAGTCCGTGATCCCCGGCGCCCGGGGAGGCTTCGGTATAATCCGACTCCGTGCAGCGGCCGACACAGGCCGCCGACCCCATCCTGGGAGGGACCGATGAGCAAGGACAATTCGACAATGGAGAAGATCGTCGCTCTGTGCAAGCGGCGCGGATTCATCTTCCAGTCGAGCGAGATCTACGGCGGAATCGGCGGCTTTTGGGACTACGGCCCGCTCGGCGTCGAGCTGAAACGAAACATCAAGGAGGCCTGGTGGCGAGACATGGTCACCGGCCACGATGACACAACGGCGCCGGCGGGGGCCCCCGCGCCGTACTCGATGGTCGGGCTCGACACGAGCATCATCATGCACCCGCAGGTCTGGAAAGCGAGCGGCCACTTCGACTTGTTCTACGATCTGTTCGTCGACTGCCGGACATGCAAGGCGCGGTTCCGCGCCGATCAGCTCGCCGATAGTGACTGCCCGCGGAAGCCGAGCAAGCGTCCCGGCGAGCACGGCGACTGCGATCTGACCGAACCCCGGGAGTTCAACCTGATGTTCAAGACCTACATCGGCGCGCTGATCGACCCGTCGTCCGAAGCATACTTGCGCCCGGAGACCGCACAGGGGATCTTCGTCAACTTCAAGAACGTCCTGTCGACCGCTCGCGTCAAGATTCCGTTCGGGATCGCGCAGATCGGGAAGTCTTTTCGAAACGAGATCACCCCGCGCAACTTCACGTTTCGCTCGCGGGAGTTCGAGCAGATGGAGATCGAGTTCTTCTGCGCGCCCGAGGAATCGCAGGATTGGTACGGCTATTGGCGCGATCTGCGCCGCACCTGGTACGTCGACCTCGGCCTGCGCGGCGAGCGACTCCGTCTTCGCGAGCATGGCCCGTCGGAGCGCGCCCACTACTCCTGCGGAACGGCCGACATCGAGTACGCGTTCCCGTTCCTCGCGGACGGCGAGTACGGCGAACTCGAGGGGGTATCCCATCGCAGCGACTTCGACCTACGCAGCCACATGGAAGGAAAGCTCATCCACCAGGGCGAGGCACTCGTCGTCGAACGGAACGACGACGGTGCTCCCCGCCACCCAGGAAGTGGAAAGGACCTCTCGTACTTCGACGAGGCCGCCGCTCGCAAGTACGTTCCGCATGTGATCGAGCCGTCAGCGGGCGCGGATCGCACCGCGCTCGCGTTCTTGTGCGAGGCCTACGATGAGGACGCGATCCCGGATGAGAAAGGGGTCCCGCAGGAGCGCGTCGTTCTTCGCTTGCACCCGCGGCTCGCCCCAGTGAAGGCGGCCGTCTTCCCGCTCGTCAAGAAAGACGGCCTCCCGGAGGTCGCCGCCGAGATCTACCGCACCCTCAAACGACGGTGGACCGTCGACTACGACGAGAAGGGATCGATCGGCCGCCGCTACCGCCGTCAAGACGAATCGGGAACGCCGTTCTGCATCACTGTCGACCAGCAGACGCTCATCGACCGGACCGTCACGCTGCGGGACCGCGACACAACGGAACAGGAGAGGATTTCCATCTTGCAGATCGAGCCTGTTCTCGCCGAGCGGCTCAGTGGACCGTGATCTCGATCGCCCCCTGAGCCGTCCGCGAGGTTCTGTCCGATCCGCGAGGATTCTGTGTTGCCGCGTGCAAGGGAAGTTCCCGCTTCGCATTGCATTCGATTGTCGTCGGCAGAGGGACGGATCCTTCGTCTTGACTTAGACTCATTCTTCTGATATACTTCGTCTAATATGAGACCGAAGGATCATTCGGACCGCCTGCGCGAGCTCGGGATCGTTCCGACGATCCAGCGAATCGCCATCCTGGAGCACCTCGAAGGGACGAAGTGCCATCCGACGGCGGAACAGGTCTACACCGCTGTTCGAAACCAATTCCCCTCGATCTCGCGCGCCACGGTCTACAATACGCTCGATAGACTGACGAGCGCCGGGGCGGTTCTCCGGCTCTGCCTCGAACCAAGCGCGGCGCGGTACGATGCCGATACCAGTATACACGGCCACTTCCGCTGCCGAGCTTGTGGATCGGTCTACGACATCGACGTCACTGCGCCGCTCGAAGTTGACGAGGAGATCGACGGACACCGGATCGAGGCGATTCGGACCCACGCGTACGGCGTCTGCGCGAATTGCCGCGCTGCGGGAAAAGAAAGGGCAGCGCCGGAGACGGAGGAGACCGATGCCTGAGCTTCCAGAGGTCGAAACGCTCGTTCGCGCGTTGCGCCCGTTGGCCGAATCGACGATCAGGGCCGTCGAACTGATCGACCCGAAGCTGTCGCTCCCCATCGAGCGCGTCGTCGGCGCCGTCGTCAGTTCAGTCAAACGGCGCGGCAAGTATATTGTCCTCAACCTTGGGGACCGTGGCACACTCGCCGTTCACCTTCGGATGTCTGGACGACTGCTGCTGGATCGATCGGAACAGGAGGTCCGCTACACGCGGATGGTCATCAGAACGGACGCCGGGCGCTCCGTCTACTTCGTCGACCCCCGCCGCCTCGGGACCGTCACGTACTTCGAGGATCAGTTCGATTGCGAGCTCGGGATCGACCCGACCGACCCTCGGTTCACCCCGGACGCGCTCGCTGACTGCGTCGGGCGCCAGCGAGCCCCGATCAAACAGGCTCTCCTTGATCAGCGGCGAGTTGCGGGGCTGGGGAATATTTACGCCGCCGAGGCGCTCTGGCACGCCGGGATCGATCCTCGCCGTCCAGCGGCCGACCTGACGCGACCGGAGATCGAGCGGCTGCATCGGGGGATTGTCGATGTGCTCGTCGAGGCGATTGACGAGATGGGAAGCCGGCTCGGAGATCGGGTCTCCGACTACCGCCCATCCAATGGGGCGGAGGCGACGTTTCAGAATCGGCTCCGGGTGTACGGCCGGAGCGGTACTCCGTGCGCGCGTTGTGGAACCGCCATCGAGCGGATCGTGCAGGGCGCCCGGTCGACCTGCTACTGCCCGGAGTGTCAGCGATGATTCGCCCCGAAGAAGATCGAACGGAGCGGTACGGTCGGGAGATGCAATACGATAGCATGAGCGTAGATAAGAAAACAAGAAAGGGGAACAAGCGATGATTGACACGAAGATTCAGACGGCGTTCAACGAGCAGATTCAACACGAGATGTCGTCCGCCTACCTGTACCTCTCGATGGCCGCGTACTTCCACTCAGAGAGCCTCGACGGAATGGCGAACTGGATGAAAGCGCAGGCGCAAGAGGAGCTGGCACACGCAATGCGGTTCTTCCACCACATCGACGAACGAGGCGGTCGGGTCGAGCTTCGGGCGCTCCCCGAGCCGAAGCGCGAGTGGTCCTCGCCGCTCGACGCGTTCCGGGCCGCCTACGACCACGAACGGTTCATCACCGGCCGGATCGACGAGCTCTCCCGCCTCGCCGATTCCGCGGGCGACCGAGCCGCGGGCGTCTTCCTTCAGTGGTTCGTCTCGGAGCAGGTCGAGGAAGAGGCGTCGGTCCTACAGGTCGCCGACATGCTGGAGCGGATTGGCGGATCCGGCCACGGGCTCGTCATGATCGACCGTGAACTCAGCCGTCGCGGGTCCGACAGCGAGGACTAGGTCCCTCGTGGGAAGAGGAGGAGGCGCGATATGCCGTTCTCGATCGCGACCGAGGTCGCCGCGCTGAACCAAGCGCTGTTTCGGGTCACGCACGGCCTGTACATCCTGACGGCCGCGGACGGCAGCCGGGTCAATGGGCAGTGCCTCGATGCCCTGATGCAGGTGACGAATCAGCCGCCACGGATCGCGATCGGCGTTGGCAAGCGGTCGTTGACCCACGAGATGATCGCCCGAAGCGGGCGATTCGTCGCCAGCGTCCTTGACCGCACGAACGATGGATGCGGCGATACTGTCCGTCGGTTCGGGTTCCAGTCCGGACGCGATGTCGACAAGTTCGCCGGGTTCCCGCACGCACTGACGGACAGGGGGATCCCGTACCTGCTCGACGCCGTCGCGTACTACGAGTGCGCGGTCCTGCCCGAGATGACGCTCGACCTGGGGACGCACTCGCTCTTCGTCGCGTCCGTCGAGCGAGCCGGCGCGCGGGATGACGGGGAGCCCCTTTCCTACAACGAGTACCGAAGGACGCTTCGACAGAGGAGGTCTTGATCGTGGAGAGGTGGATCTGCACCGTTTGCGGATACATGTACGACCCGAGCGTCGGCGATCCAGACGGCGGGATCGCCCCGGGGACGACGTTCAACGATCTTCCCGATGGGTGGGTCTGCCCGATTTGCGGAGTGGGGAAGGATATGTTCGAAATGGAGAGCTAGGTTTCGCGACCGCGGCCTATCCGGCGGACGGAGACTTCGATGGGATCGGACACCGCCGGGCGGCCCGGTTGCGAACCGGCCCCGACGGAAATCGAGGCGAGAGGAGGAGCGATGAAGCGAAGAGAGATCACGGCCGGCGTCGACTTGCTCGGCGCGATCCACTGGGATCGCCGGTCGTTCGACGAGTTGATTCCGCTGCCGGACGGGACGAGCTACAATTCATACCTCGTGCGGGGAGGGAAGAAGACGGCGCTGATCGACACGGTCGATCCGACGAAGTCGGGAATCCTCCTCGAGCAGATCGCCGACGTACCGCGGATCGACTACATGATCGTCCAGCACGTCGAGCAGGATCATTCCGGGACCGTCCCCGTCGTCCTCGCGCGGCATCCCGAAGCCCGCGTGATCGCCACGCCCAAGGCGAAGGGGATGATCGTGGATCACCTCGGCGTCGCTCCGGATCGGATCAATCCGGTCGACGACGGAGAGACGCTGTCGCTCGGCGATCGGACGCTCGAGTTCATTCACGCTCCGTGGGTCCATTGGCCGGAGACAATGCTGACATACCTGCGCGAGGACCGGATCCTGTTCACCTGTGACTTGTTCGGAGCGCACCTGGCGACGAGCGAGTTGTACGCCCACGACCGCGCCCGCGTGCATGAGTCGGCGAAACGCTACTACGCCGAGATCATGATGCCGTTTTCCCGAACCATCGCCGGACACCTTGACCGCCTCGGTGGGTACTCGATCGCCTCGATCGCTCCGAGCCACGGGCCCGTATACGACGACCCGTCCTTCATCCTCGACGCGTACCGTGATTGGGTCGGGGCCCCTCCGCAGAACCTCGTGCTGATCCCATACACCTCGATGCACGGGAGCACCGAGCGGATGGTCGCGCACCTCGTCGGCGCGCTGACCGACCGCGGGGTCGTCGTCGAGCCGTTCAACCTGGCAGTGACCGACATCGGCGCCTATACGATCCGACTCGTCGACGCTGCCACGGTGATCTTCGCTACGCCGACCGTCCTCTCTGGGCCACACCCGAATGCCCTGTTCACCGCGTATCTGACCGCTGCCCTCCGGCCGAAGCTTCGCCACGGCGGGATCATCGGATCGTACGGTTGGGGGGGAAAGGCCGTCGAGGTCATCCGGGATCTGTGCAAGACCCTCCAGGTCGATTGGTTCGAGCCCGTAATCGCTCGGGGCCTCCCGACGCTCGAGACCCTCGCGGAGCTCGACGGGCTCGCCGACGCGATCGTGGAACGGCATCGCGCGTTGGAGAGCGTCCGATGATCGATCTGAGCATCGTGATCTCGGGGGCAGCCGGTGAGGGCATCCAGACGATCGGCGATGTCATCGTCCGTTGTGTTCTCGCCCACGGGTACGCTGTCTTCTCCACCCAGGAGTATGAATCGAGGATCCGAGGGGGACACAGCAGCTACTGGCTCCGCGTGACCGAGACACCGCGGAACGCGCCTCGCTCTAACGCCGACGTCCTCCTGGCGCTAAACGGCCGGGCTGCGGAGCACTACGCGCCGCTCGTCGATGGTCGCGGCTGGACGCTCCGTCCGTCGGGCGGAGGCGCGCGCATCGTCCCGATCACGTACCGCAAGCTCGCCGAGGATGCGGGCTCCGCCCTCTACGCGAATTCCGTCGCCGCCGGCGCGCTCTGCGCGGTCATCGGTATTCCATTCGCCATCCTCGAGCCCGTTCTGCGACGCGCGTTCGTTCGACACGGCGAGGCGATCGCCGACGCGAACGTCCGCGCCGCTCGAGCCGGCTTCGAGCAGGCGCACGAGCGGCTCGGCGATCGCGCGGCTGCTGAACTGCCGGCGCGTGACGCCCGCTATGTCCGGGCCGGAACGCACAACGCGATTCCGCTCGCTGCCGCGGCGGCCGGCTGCCGGTTCATGAGCGCGTATCCGATGTCCCCGTCGACCGGGATCATCACTGCGCTCGCGCGGGACCCCGAGCTCGGCGTCCTCGTCGAGCAGGCCGAGGACGAGATCGCCGCTCTTCAGATGGCGCTTGGGGCGAGCGCTGCCGGCGTGCGGGCGATGACCGCGACCTCCGGCGGGGGGTTCGCCCTGATGGTCGAAGGTCTCTCGCTCGCCGGGATGATCGAGACCCCGGTCATCATCGTCCTCGCTCAGCGACCGGGCCCGGCGACCGGGCTACCGACCCGGACTGCCCAGGAAGATCTCCTGTTCGCGATTCACGCGGGCCACGGGGAGTTCGTGCGCGCGGTCTTCGCCCCGTCCGATCCGCAGAGCGCCGCCGACCTGACCGTTCGAGCGTTCGACCTCGCCGATCGGTATCAGATTCCGGTCATCATCCTGACGGACCAGCTTCTCGCCGACGCGCAGTTCTCCCTCGAGCGCTTCTCCATCCCGGAGGCTTCGATCGAGAGGCGGTTCGCCGACCCCGAGTCGATCGACGCATACCGCCGGTTCGAGCGGACGGAGACGGGCGTCTCCCCGCGGCTCTACTTCGGCCAAAGCGAGCATCTTATCTGTCTCGACAGCGATGAGCACACCGAGAACGGCCACATCACCGAGGACCTCGCTGGGGTTCGCCGGCCGATGGTCGAGAAGCGACTTGCGAAGAGTCGGGCGCTCCGGGCGGAGATCGCGGCGCCTGAGCATGATCGGATCGAAGACGCCGAGATCGTCCTGATTGGTTGGGGATCGACGCAGCGCGCAATTCGGGAAGCCGTCGACGAGTTTCGCAAGGCAGGCCGGGCGATCGGTCGGATCCACTTCACCGAGCTGTGGCCGCTTCCGGAACTCGATGCGCCGGGGGTGCAATGCGTCACAGTCGAGGGGAACGCGACGGGCCAGCTCGCGCGCCTACTCCGCGCGGAACTCGGGTGGTCGATCGACCGGACGATCTCGAGGTTCGACGGCCTCCCGATCGACGCGCAGACCATCGTGGGGGGACTCGAATGATCCGGATCGAGGAGTACCGAAGCGATGTCGAGAATCAGTGGTGCCCCGGCTGCCCGAACTTTGGGATCCTGGCGGCGATAAAGCGGGCGCTCGCCGCGCTCGACCTCCCGCCGCACCGCGTCTGTCTCGTGTCGGGGATCGGGCAGGCCGCGAAGCTCCCCCACTACCTGAAGTGCAACCTCTTCAACGGCTTGCATGGACGCGCGGTGCCGGTCGCGACCGCCATCCGACTGGCGCATCCGGGGTTGACGACGATCGTCACGAGCGGTGACGGCTGCGTCTACGGTGAGGGGGGGAACCATCTCCTCCACGCGTTCCGCAGAAACCCCGACATCACAGTCGTGGTGCACGACAACCGGATCTACGCCTTGACCAAGGGGCAGGGGGCGCCGACGACCCGCCGCGGCGTCAAGACGCGCCTTCAGTTCGACGGCGTGTCGAGCGATCACGCCCAGATGCTGGCGACCGCGGTCGCCCACGATTGCCCGTTCGTCGCTCGGGGCTTCGCCGGCGACCTCGACGGGCTCACGGAGATCCTTCGGGAGGCGATCGCTCATCGCGGCTTGTCTCTCGTCGATGTGATCCAGCCGTGCATCACGTGGGGGCCGCACTCTGTCGACTGGTACAGAGAGCGGATCGCGCCGCTCCCCGCCGATTACGATCCGGCCGACAGGACGGCCGCGATCGAGTCGGCGCTCGAGAACGGGACGCCGCTGCCGACAGGAGTCCTCTATCGGCGTGAGGATCGTCCGACGTTCGAAGAGACCGCGCGCGCCCGCTTTGGAGACCGCCCGCTTGCGGAGCTCCCGCCGATCGACCGATCGCTGATCGACCAACGGATCGCGGCGATGAGGTCGGGCGGCTCGGATTGAACCGATGGCGAAGGAATGCAGAGAGCCGGTTGAAGGGAAAGGAGTCAGAATGGGAAAGATTCGACCCGGGACCCCGGTGCCGACGATCGTCCTCCCCGATCAGAACGGAGAGCGTGTCGACGTCTCGAATCAGGAGGGAACGGCCGTCTTGCTGTCGTTTCACCCGCTCGCTTGGACGAGCGTCTGCCAGCGACAGATGGAGGCGCTGGAGATGAACGTCGACGAGTTCGAGCGCCGGGGCGCGGTCGCGTTCGGGATCAGTGTCGACCCGACCCCGTCGAAGAAAGCATGGGCCGATTCGATCGGCGTCAAGCGGACGAAGCTCCTCTCCGACTTCTGGCCGCACGGTGCAGCCGCCGGGGCGCTCGGCATCTTCCGCGAGGCGGACGGGTTCTCCGAGCGGGCGAACGTCCTGGTCGACGGAGCGGGCATCGTCCGATGGGTCAAGGTCCACCCGATCCGCGAGGTTCCCGACATCGCGGAGGTGATGCGGGAGATCGATCGGTTGAACGAATAGGAGGCAGATCATGCGAACGATGACGAAGGAGTTCCTGGAAGCGGCGTTCGCCGGGGAGAGCATGGCGCACATGCGGTATCTGATCTTCGCCGAGAAGGCGGAGAAGGACCGCCAGCCGAACTTGGCACGGCTCTTCCGGGCGATCGCCTACGCGGAGCAGGTGCACGCCACGAACCACTATCGCGAGCTGGGGAACATCGGGGCCGCTGGCAAGAACCTGCAAACGTGCATCGACGGTGAGCACCACGAGGTCGCCGAGATGTACCCGGTCTACCACAACGCCGCCGAGTTCCAGAACGAGCCGGGCGCCGCCCGGTCGACGCACTACGCACTCGAGGCGGAGAAGATTCACGAGAAGATGTACGGGGACGCCAAGCGGGTCGCGGAGGGCGGGAAAGACATTGCGATCGACACCGTCCGGATCTGCCCCATCTGCGGCTACACCGTCGAGGGAAACGCCCCGGAGTTCTGCCCCGTTTGCGGGGCGAAGGGCGCCGTCTTCAAGGCATTCTAGGAGTATGACATCGAACGACGAGGAGGGATCGAGATGAGACTCGGAGAGCTGATCAAGGGAGCAACGCAGGAAGGCAAGGAGAAGCACGTACCGGTGATCGAGCTCGTCAGCTGCAAGGAGTGCGGCGAGCGCTCGGTCAAGGTGACCGTCGGGAAAGACGTCCCGCACCCGAACACGATCGAGCACCACATCAAGTGGATCGCGCTGTTCGGAGTGAAGGCCGGCGTCGCCGTCCACATCGCGACGTTCGACCTCGGGCCGACGTACGGGGTGCCGACGATCGTGGCCCACGCGAACCTGAAGGACTTCAGCGAGCTCATCGCCGTGGAGTACTGCAACATCCATGGCCTCTGGGAGAGCTCGCTGAAGGTCTCGTAGGAGGATCCGATGGCCGAACAAGGGAAGACCTACGTCTGCGACATCTGCAGGCAAGAAGTGAAGGTGACGAAGTCCGGCGCTGGGACGCTCGTCTGCTGTGGCCAGCCGATGCGCGTCAAGACGTAGACCGGACTCCCAGCGAGTCGGGCCGGCGGCGACAAAGTCCGGCGCCGGCGGCCAACAGACGAGAGGAGGCGCGAATGCCATCGCAAATCCTTCGCTCAATCGAGCGCCGGCGCGCACGGCGGGCGATCTCCCCGGAGTCGGTCCCGCCAGAGACGGTCGACACGCTCCTTCGGGCCGCCCACCTCGCTCCGTCGTGCTTCAACCACCAGCCGTGGCGATTCGTCGTCGTCGATGCGCCCGCGGCGCTCACCCGGGTGAACGCCGCGATGTCGGCCGGCAACTACTGGACGAAGACGGCCCCGGTCATCATCGCCGTCGCCTCGCGCCGGGATCTCGACTGCGCGCTCTCCGATCGGCGAGACTACTTTCTGTTCGGCTGCGGGATAGCCGTCGGCAACTTGATGGCTCAGGCGACCGAGATCGGCTTGATCGCTCACCCGATCGCCGGGTACAAGCCGTCCGCCGTCAAGGAGGCACTCGGGATCCCCGAGGAGTACGTGCTGATCACCCTGATCATCGTCGGACGGCCCGGCGATGACGCCGGGCTGTCCGAGGCGCATCGAGCGGTCGAACGCGAGCCGCGGGACCGACGCCCGCTGCAAGACGTCGTCAGTTGGAACCGGTTCGCGTTCGACGATCCCGCGCCGGCGGATCAAATGCCCTAGAGCAATCCATGCAGGAGGCCGCCGTCGATCGGGAGGCAGGTGCCCGTGATTGCGGACGCCCGGTCTGAGACGAGGAAGGCGACGAGGTCGGCGAGCTCCAAAGGGCGGAGGAGCCGGCCGATCGGGATGCGCGAGACCCACTCCGCTTCGACCTCGGCCGTTGATTTCCCGGTCGAATCAGCCCGCGCAGCGATCAGGTGCCGCATCCGTCCCGTCTCAAACGGGCCCGGGCAGACGGCGTTCACCGTGATCCCGTCGGCGGCGACCTCGCGCGAGAGTGTCTTGGCGAGCGCCACGACCGCGGCCCGGAGGCTGTTCGACAGAATAAGACCGCCTTCGGGCTCACGAACGGCAAAAGAGGCGTTGACGACGATCCGCCCCCAGCCTCGCTCGATCATCCCGGGGAGGACGGCCCGGCAGAGTCGCACGACCGAGAGGAGCAGCCCTCGGTACGCGGCATCCCACGCCGCGTCGTCGTGCGCCAGGAACTGCCCCGGAGGCGGCCCCCCGGTGTTCGACACGAGAACATCGATTCGTCCGAACCGCTCGAGCGTTTGCGTAACGAGTCGCTCGACGTCGCCCGTCCGCGACTGATCGACAGCGACGGCGAGCACGTTCCGCCTGGTGCGAGATCGGATCTCGGCCGCCGACGCCTCCAGCTCCTCCTCTCCGCGTGCGCAGATCGCGAGGTCTGCCCCTTCTTCAGCGAGCCGCTGCGCGATCGCCCGGCCGAGCCCGCGGCTCGCGCCGCCGACGAGCGCGATTCGTCCCATCAGGTCGAGTCCCATCGCTGCTCCTTTCACCGTCTGTTCGCGGTCCGCTCAAGGATTCCGATTGACGTCCGTCCATCTTGTTCCTAAGCTGATTACACCACGAATGCAAGAGGGATCCAAGGAGGGACTCGATGAGAACGAGACGAATCATCGCGGCCGCGACGCTCGGCGTGCTGGCCGCCGGGCTGATCGGGGGCGTCGTGCACGCCGAGGCGACGCTGACGCTGATGTTCCGAGAAATGACGCCCCACGTCGATCAGCCGTTTCACCTGCGCGTCGTCGACGCCACAACCGGGGTCGAGGTCATCCGCCTGGACGTCCCCGAGGTGCCGGCGGCGGCGTTCGATCTCAGCCTCGGTGGGATGGAGACCGGCGGGAGCTACCGGATCGACTTCTTCATCGACGTCAACCGAAACGGCCGCTACGATGCACCGCCGGCCGATCACGCGTGGCGGTTGATACTGACGAACGTCCGAGAGAGCGGTGCCCTGACATTCACGCACAACACGGACTTCGTTGATATCGACTGGCCTCCGCAGATCGACGGCGAGATCAGTGACGGGGAGTACCGAAACGCGATGATCGATTCCGCAACGGGGATCGGCGTCCACTGGCAGAACGATGACTCCGTCCTCTACGTCGGCCTGATTGGACCGGGGACAGGCTGGGTCGCGATCGGGTTCGAACCGGAGCAGCGGATGCTTGGGGCAAGCATTGTGCTCGCCGCGGTCGCCGGCGGAGACCTGACAATCGAGGAGCACTTCGGTACGGGACCGACCAGCCATCGGGGGACAGGCGGGGGCGAGATCATCCAAGCGGCGGGTACAGAGCGGGACGGTCGCACGATCATCGAGTTCGCGATCCCCCTCGTCGGGGCGAACCGCTCGCTGTCGCCAGGCGAGGAGGCGGTGATCATCCTCGCCTACCACCGCAGCTCGGACAGCCTCACCCAACTGCACACCGCCCGAACAACGACGCGGATCCGACTGGATCAGTAGAGAGAAGGCCCGCGCGATGGAGCTTCTCCGAACGTGGGGATTCGGGTACGGAATCGGCTCGTTTCCGGTGGTGGTGATCGTCGGGCTCGCCGCGTTCGCTCTGATCCTGATGACGGCGCTGTTGACCGTCCTTGATCCCGCCGCTTCGGCGGCTCCGGGTCGCGTCCATCGCCGGCTCGCCGCCGCGGCGATCCTCGTGGCGGCAGTTCACCTCCCGATGGCGCTGTCGGCCTACTTGTAGTCGGGACTAGTAGTCCGGCCGGAGCCCGAACTCGGCATCCTCCACCCACTCATTCGGCCGGTTGTAGTAGGTGACGAGCGAACTGACGAACAGGAAGTGCTCTCGTTCGACGTCGGCCAGCTCGGCGAACAGCTCGGCGAGTTCCGGGTCTTCGGTCGATTCGGCGTGAGTGCGATAGAACGTCTCCGTCGTCCGTTCCGTGTCGGTCGCCCGGCGCAAGACATCGAGAAGACCGACGTCGGGTGAGATTGCGCCGGCACCTCCTTCGACCGCGCCCTGCACCCACGCGCGGGCAGCTGCCACGAGATCCGGCCCGCGGCTCGGCCCCGGCATCTGCCGAGCACGGAGGGCCACGGCGTGGTTCTCTTCCTCGCTGGCGAGAAGGCCGAGGATCTTCGCCGCGCCCGGATCGCCTGTCTCCTCGGCCGCGGTTCGGTAGTTCCGCTCCGCCCGCCGTTCCAGTGCGATTGCGTCGTCGATGACTCCCATTTCTCCGTCCTTTCCCGAGATGCTCCGCCTCAGTACCGCCGCTCGGCGACCATCACGTCGATTCGGTCGGAAAGGTCCTCGGCGCGGTCGGAGAGGTCCTCGAGCTGCTCCAGGAGGTTTCGAAGCTGCAGTTTGCGCGCAAGATCGATCTCCATCTTGAAGACCGTCCGCATCGCCTCCCGGACGTGGCGGTCGATCTCCCCCTCGAGCCGCTCGATCGCGCGGGTGTGCTCGACGACCTCGGACACGTTGTGGAACAAGCAGCGAACCGCCTCGTTCACCTCCGCCACGATCTTCTCGGTCGCCGCGGCAGTCTCCTCGACGTACGGGACGATCTCCGAGGGAATCTCCATCCGCTCGATCAGCAGGGTGTCGAGGACGGTCTCTCCGGAGTTGGCAAGCCGGTCGATCTGCTCGATGATTTCGAGGATGTCCCGCCGCGATGGGGCGAGCAGAGCACCGGCGAGCAGCTCGCGCTCGACCTCGCGTCGGATGTCGTCGGCCCGCCCTTCGGCCTTGTGCGTCTCAAGCGCCAGCGCTTTGGCTCGAGGAATATCTCGGTCGATCACGTACGCGAGAAGCGCCTCGTGAAACGTGCCCAGGGCGGTGTCCACCTGACGCAGATGCCGCAAAACGAGCTCTTCGATCCGTTTGCCCTTCTTCCAGAACACGCGCCCTCCCGTTCCTTCTCGCTCCAGCGTAGTCGTCGAGTGGCTGGCCGGTCAACCCCTCGGGCGGAACGTCGCTTCGCTCACACATCCGATTCTATCGGTCTCTTCTGCACCTCACAAACCTTGCGCTGCCTGGTGCCGACGGCTACGCTCTCGGCGCAACCCGCAAGGAGGAACGAATGCCCAAGACCTATCTGACATCGGAATCGGTCACCGAGGGTCATCCGGACAAGATCGCGGATCGGATCTCGGATGCGGTCTTAGACCGGATCTTGGCCGACGATCCCCAGGCGCGGGTCGCGTGCGAGACGTTCCTCACGACCGGGCTCGTCCTGATCGGAGGGGAGATCACAACTCGGACGTACGTCGACACAGTCGGCGTCGTCCGCCGCGTCCTTCGCGAGATCGGCTACGATCGCCCGGGGCTCGGATTCCACTACCAAGACTGTGCTGTCCTATCGGCTATCAAGGAGCAGTCAGCCGACATCTCCGCCGCCGTCACCACGGCCGCCGAGAGTCGGGAGGGCGCCTCCCACGATCCCTACGACATCATCGGCGCTGGAGATCAGGGGATCATGTTCGGCTACGCACGGTCGGAAACGGACGTCCGAATGCCGTTGCCGATCGTCCTCGCCCACCGTCTCGCCCAGCGGCTGGCGATTGTGCGCAAGGATCAGACGGTCCCATTCCTCCGCCCCGACGGGAAGTCCCAGGTGACCATCGAGTATCGGGACGGCCGCCCTGCTCGCGCCGAGGCGATCCTGATCGCGGCCCAACACGACCCCGATGCCACGAGCCAGGCAATCGAAGAGGCGATCCGCGAGGAGGTCGTTCGCCCGGTTGTCGGGGATTGGCTCGACGCGAAGACGCGGATCTTGATCAACTCCTCGGGGCGATTCGTGATCGGCGGGCCCGCGTCGGATGCGGGGATGACGGGCCGGAAAGTGATCGTCGACACGTACGGGGGATTCGGATCGCACGGGGGCGGCGCCTTCTCCGGCAAGGATCCGACCAAGGTCGACCGCTCCGGATCGTACATGGCGCGCTATGTGGCCGGGAACATCGTCGCCGGCGGTCTCGCGCGGGAGGTCGAGGTGCAGATTGCCTACGCGATCGGGCGCGCTGAACCGCTCGCCGTCAACGTCAGCACCCGGGGGACGGGGGTTGTTCCGGACGAGCGGCTGTCGGCGGTCGTTCGCAAGCGCTTCGACTTCCGCCCGGGTGCGATCATCGATCGGTTCCAGCTCCGCCGCCCGATCTACGAAGCGCTCTCCGCCTACGGCCATTTCGGCCGAACCGATCTCCCCTTGCCGTGGGAGGAGATCGATCGCGCCGAGGAGCTCCGCGACGCGCTCGTCTGACGCCGCCGTTACTCGAAGCGGACGCGGAAGACGCCGCGGATCTCCGACAGGCGATTCCCGATCGTCGCAAGGCTGATCGGCCCCCGGTACCGGAACAGGAAGCGGAGGGTGGTTCGGTCTTTTGGGTCGTTCTGCTCCCAGCCGATCATGGTGCATCGGACCCGACGGTCCCGTTCGATCTCGCGGACGGCCGTTAGCACTGCGTCCTCATCCTCCGGCGAGACCTCGATGATCAGCTCGCGGTAAACCGTGCTCGTGATCCGGTTCTCCAGGAGGTTGAGCCCGCTCAGGACGAGGAAGCCGATCACCGTCCCACCAAGGGCGAGTTGATAGTACCCGCCGCCGGCGACCAGGCCGATCGCGGCGACAAACCAGAGCGAGGCCGCGGTCGTCAGTCCGCGGACCCAGTCCCCGGTTCGGATGATCGTCCCCGCACCGAGGAACCCGATCCCGGTGATCACGCCGGCCGCTAGCCGGCCCGGATCGACGCGGACCGTCGGGTCGCTGAATTCAACGCCAGCCAAGCGCGCAGCGATCGCTTCCCCCATCGCCATGACGAGCGCCGCGCCGATCGCAACGAGGATGTGGGTCCGCAGCCCGGCCGGGCGCCCGTGACGCTCGCGCTCGTACCCGATGAACGCGCTCAATCCGGCCGCGAACAGGACCCGAAGGAGTAACGAGAGTTCGCTCACTGCCGCCTCCTTCCGGTTGCGCTCAGGTCAGCGCGAGGCGCTTCTCGGCAACGACCCGCTGCGTCCGGGAGATGAACTCATCGAGCGCCACCGCCCCGAGGTCCTCCTCGGTGCGCAGTCGGACCGCGACAGCGCCCATTTCAGCTTCCCGATCCCCGACGACCAGCATGTACGGGATCTTCTGCAGCTGCGCGTTGCGGATCTTCGCGTTCATCCGCTCCGAGGTCGTGTCAACGCCAGCGCGGATCCCGGCGGCACGGAGACGATCGGCGACCTGCTCCCCGTAGGGAATGTGCCGGTCGGCGATCGGGATGACGACCGTCTGGACAGGCGCCAGCCATGCTGGAAACGCGCCCGCGTAGTGCTCGATCAGGCATCCGATGAACCGCTCAATGCTTCCGAGAAGCGCCCGATGGACGACGTAGGGCCGATGGTCGCGTCCGTCCTCGCCAACGTAAGACATGTCGAACCGCTCTGGCAGGTTGAAGTCGAACTGGATCGTCGAGCACTGCCACGGCCGACCGAGCGAGTCGCGAACCTTGATGTCGATCTTCGGCCCGTAGAACGCGCCTCCTCCTTCGTCGACCGTGTACGGGAGCCCGCGTGCGTCGAGCGCGCCGCGCAGCGCCGCGGTCGCCTGCTCCCATCGGTCCGGCTCCCCGACTGCCTTCCCGGCGTGCGGCCGGGTAGCGAGGTAGATGTCGAACGACTCGAACCCGAACGCGGTGAGCAGGTTCATGCTGAATTCGTAGACGGATCGAATCTCGGCTTCGACCTGTTCGGGCCGGCAGATGATGTGCGCGTCGTCGATCGTGAATCCGCGAACCCGCATCAACCCGTGGAGGACGCCCGATCGCTCGTAGCGGTAGACGGTCCCGAGCTCGGCCCATCGAAGCGGGAGCTCGCGGTAGGAGTGCGCACGCGTTTTGTAGATCAGGATCTGGTACGGGCAGTTCATCGGCTTGACGTAGTAGTCGACACCGTCGATGTCCATCGGGGAGTACATGTTCTCGCGGTAGAAGTCGAGGTGGCCGCTGACCGCCCAGAGGTCCCCCTTGCCGATGTGCGGCGTCGAGACGGTGTCGTAGCCACCCCGATCGTGTTCCGCGTACCAGAACTCCTCAATCGACCGCTTGAGCCGCGCCCCCTTCGGGTGCCAGCAGACGAGGCCGGCCCCGCCGATCTCGTGGATGCTGAACAGATCGAGCTCCTTCCCGAGCTTGCGGTGATCGCGCCGAGCCGCCTCCTCCCGCCGCCAGAGGTAGTCGTCGAGGTCGGCCTTTGACTCCCACGCAGTCCCGTAGATCCGCTGCAGCATCGGCCGCGCTTCGTCCCCGCGCCAGTACGCGCCCGCGACCGACAAGACCTGGACGGCGTCCGCGTTCAGCCCGCCGGTCGACAGGAGGTGCGGCCCGCGACAGAGGTCGGAGAACTCGCCCTGCGAGAAGAACGTGACCGCCTCGCCCTCGAGGTCCTCGAGGAGCTCGATCTTGTAGATCTCATCGGCTGATTCGAGGCGCTCATGCGCCGCCGCCGGGTCGACTTCCTCGCGCTCGATCGAGAGGTCTTCCGCGATGATCCTGCGCATCTCGGCCGTGATCCGCGCCAGGTCGTCGTCACTGAACGGCTCGGGGACACCGAAGTCGTAGTAGAATCCATCCTCGATCGCCGGACCGATCCCAAGCTTCGCCCGGGGGAAGAGCCGCTTCACCGCCTGGGCGAGAACGTGGCCCGCCGTGTGCCGAAGGACATCGAGCGCCGGGGCCGATCCCCGGGTCACAATCGTGAGCCTCGCGTCGGCCGTCAGACGGTGGCGGAGATCGCGCAGTTCCCCGTCGACCTCCCCGGCAACGGCCGCCCGCTCCAACCCCGGGCCGATCGAGCGCGCGACCTCGAGGACGGTCGAGCCGTCCGCCGCTTCGATCATTGATCCATCCGGCAGCGAAATTCGGAGCATCTCCCCTCCCTGAGTCCGTCGCCGGTATCTTACCGGCACCCCGGATTCCGGGCCACCGGACCGGTCACAGGATGTATCGGGACAGGTCCGGGTCCTGGACGATCCCAGCGAGGCGTTCTTCGACGTACGCCGAGTCGATGAGGATGGTCTCGCCGCGCCGCTGGTCCGCGTCGAACGAGATCTCCTCCATCAGCCGCTCCATGACCGTCGACAGGCGGCGCGCCCCGATGTTCTCGGTCGTCTGGTTCAGTTCATAAGCGATTCGAGCGATCGCTTCGATCGCACCGTCGTCGAACTCGAGCCGGACACCCTCGGTCGCGAGCAGCGCCGTGTACTGCGTGACGAGCGCGTCCTTCGGCTCCCGCAGGATCCGACGGAAGTCGGCGTCCGTCAGGCTATCGAGCTCGACGCGGATCGGCAGGCGCCCCTGCAGCTCCGGGATTAGGTCGGACGGCTTTGACATGTTGAACGCCCCGGCAGCGATGAACAGGACGTTGTCCGTGCTGACGACGCCGTACCGGGTGCGTACGGCGGTCCCCTCCAGCAGGGGGAGAAGGTCGCGCTGGACGCCCTGCCGCGAAACCCCCGGCCCGCCTGTCTCCTCGCGGCCGCCTGCGGCGATCTTGTCGATCTCGTCGAGAAAGATGATCCCCATGTCCTCCGCGAGCCGGAGTCCTTCCTGCCGGACCTCGTCCATGTTGATCAGGCTATCGACCACCTGCTCAAACAGGACCGACCGCGCGTCCCGGATCCGCATCTTCCGTTTCTTGCGCGTCGTCGGCAAGAGACCGGAGAGGACGTCGCTCATGTCGATCCCCATCTGATCGCTCCCGTCCTGCGAGAAGACCTCCACGTGGGGCGAGATCTGCTCCTCGACGGTGATCTCGATGTAGCGCTCCTCGAGCTCGCCGACGTCGAGCTTCGCCCGGAGCTTCTCGCGGGTCTGGCGTTGGCTCTGTTCCCGCTCCTCGTCCCCCTCCGCCGGCGGGAGCAGCGCGTTGAGGATCTCCTCGCGGACGAGCCGTTCCGCTTCCTCTTCGACCCGGTAGATCTCCTCCTCCCGGATGATGTCGACCCCGATGTCGACCAGATCGCGAACCATCGATTCGACGTCTCGCCCGACGTAGCCGACCTCGGTGAACTTCGTCGCCTCGACCTTCACGAACGGGCAGGTCGTCAGGCGGGCGAGCCGCCGGGAGATCTCGGTCTTGCCGACGCCCGTCGGTCCGATCATCAGGATGTTCTTGGGTTTGATCTCGTCGCGAATCTCGTCGTCGACGAACTGGCGGCGCATTCGATTCCGGAGGGCGATCGCGACGGCTCGTTTCGCGGCAGCCTGCCCCACGATGTATTTGTCGAGCTCTTCGACGATCTGCCGCGGCGTGAGCCCGGCCAGCTGGTCATCGTCGACTTCTACCAATTGTCCCATCATCCCCTACCATGCGACCATCTCCACGTGAATCCGGTCGTTCGTGTAGATGTCGATCTCGGCCGCGATCTCGAGTGATCGGCGCGCTACGTCGTCGACCGAGAGACCTCCGATCGACCGGAACGCCTTCGCGGCTGCGAGTGCATACGGACCGCCGGAGCCGATTCCGATCACGTCGTCGTCCGGTTCCAGCACGTCCCCGGCGCCGGAGATCATCAGCAACCCCTCTTCACTCACCGCTACGATTACCGCTTCGAGGTGCCGGAGAATCCGGTCGGTTCGCCACTCCTTCGTCAGCTCAACCGCCGACCGTCGCAGCTTCCCGTCGTACTTCTTCAGCTTCCCCTCGAACTTGTCGAGCAGTGCGAGACAATCAGCCGTCGCCCCGGCGAACCCGGCGATGACACGGTCCTCGTGCAATCGATAGACTTTCTTCGTCGTCTTCTTGATGACCGTCGTGTCGAGCGTCGCTTGCCCGTCGCTCGCAATGACGCCCCGCCGCTCGTCGGCGGAGCGGATCGCGATGATCGTCGTGTGTCTCATCTTCTGCATGAAGGTCCCATTCTAGTCCCCAACGCGCCTTGTCTCAATCTTCTCCCCTCTCGTATCGACACCCCGGACACTCGATCGCCTCCGATCGATGGACGACGCCGCAGCGGGGGCACTGGACACCACCAGCAGCGAGGAGACTTGCGGCCCGGTTCTGTTGTGCGGCGTAGATCCGGGCGAATCCGCGCGCGAGCCGCTCGTCGTCGAGATCTCCGAACTCCTCGATCGCCTGCTCCGGTCCGCAGTGCACAACGAGCGGGATCGGTCGGTCCGACGTCGGGAGCGGACCCACTGTGTAGTGAATCCGCCGAACCGCCGTTCGGCCCATCAAGTGGTTCAGTCGGGCGCGATGCTGATCGACGAGCATTGACAGCTCGTGCGCCGCAGCGGCCGACGATACGCGCACGTGAAGGGTTCCTCCGGCAATCCGTTCTGGATTTGTGTATTGCGCCACTGGTATACCGACCACGTCGGACCAGAATGCGATTGCACGTTGTTGTTGGTACTCATCGAGGAGTCGGTTCCGTCGGAAGATCTCTTCAAGTTCTTCCTGATTCATAAGACAGTTGTAGTTATAGAGCACCGCGTTGTTGTGGACAAGCCCGTGAAGCTTCGTTGTCTCGGGCCGTTGCCCTCGGGAGAACGTGGGGAAACTGGTGTGGATACCTGCGGATCGCTGTGGATGCTAGTTGTGGAGATCCTCATGAGGCACCTTTCCCCGGCCGTTATCCACAGAGGCCGGCCCGAATTCCCCAGGTTGTTCCCGCATTTGTCCGCACGTTCTCCCCAGAAGCTGTAGACGAGCTTCACACGGGGCAACCGTAGCGGTTAGCGAATCATCGAGTACCGAGCCGCGAGCGCTTCTTGGAGGTCGCTGATCTCGGCGTGGAGAAGCGGAGTGTCCTCGAGAAGTGACTTGATCTTCACGTAGGAGTGCATGATCGTCGTATGATCTCGATCGCCGAATTCGCGTCCGATGGCCGGGAACGAGTGATCCGTCATCTCCCGCGCGAGGTAGATAGCGACGTGGCGAGCTTGGGTGATCTCCTTCTTCCGACTTGCTCCCTCAAGTTCCGCGCGGCTCACCTGATAGCGGGAGGCGACTTCCTCCTTGATGTGATCGATCGTCAACCGAGGGCGCTGCCCCTCCTTTGGGAGCATCCCTTCGAGGCTCTTCGGGGTCAGCCGCTCCCCCTGCAGTTCGGCGTAGGCGAGCGCCTTCACCAGCGCCCCCTCGAGAGCGCGGACATTCGACGAAATCCGCTTGGCAATCAGCTCGAGAATCGCGTCGTCCACCCGAAGGCCACGGGCATTCGCTTTCTCCCGCAGGATCGCAATCCGGGTCTCAAAGTCAGGTGGCTGGATGTCCGCAACGAGGCCCCAGCGGAAGCGCGAGACCAGCCGCTCCTGCAAGCCGGAGAGGTCCTCAGGCGGCCGATCGCTCGACAGGACGATCTGCTTCTCGCTTCCGTAGAGCTCGTTGAACGTGTGGAACAGCTCCTCCTGAGTCGCTTCTTTCCCCTCGAGGAAGTGGACGTCGTCGATCAACAGCAGGTCGATCCGCCGGTACTTCTCCCGGAACGTCGTCGTCGTGTTCGTCCGGATCGCGTTGATTAACTCGATGGCGAAGCGCTCTGATGTCGTGTAAACCACGGCCTTCCCAGGCTCGAGTTGGCCGACGTGGTTCCCGATCGCCTGAAGAAGGTGCGTTTTCCCGAGGCCGACGCTTCCGTAGATGAACAGAGGGTTGTACGCTCTACCGGGCTTCTTGGCCACCGCCTCGCTCGCAGCGTGGGCAAGGTGGTTGTTCTTCCCTCGCACGAACGTCGCGAACGTGTAGTCCCGGTTCAGCGGGAGGGTGCTACTCGAACGTGGTCGGACCTCGTCCGCGGCGAGCCGCGGAGCCTCCGCGGGAGCCTCATCGCGGATCCGAATCTGCAGGGCGATCGGCCGATGACAAGAGACGGTGGCGATCTCCTCGATCGCGTGTCGGAATCGCCGATCGATCCGACCCCTGGTGAAGCTGTCGGGGACGGAGATCGTCAACTGCCCGTCATCGAGTGACTCCGCGCGGACGCCACCGAACCACGTCCGATAGCTCGTGTCGGGCAGGTCTCCCTTCAGACTGGAAAGGACAGTATCCCAAATGGAAATTGCACTTTCGATCATACCGCTCCCCCTTGCGGATGCGAGTGAGAGTAGCGGACCGCGCGCGAATCGGTCAAGCGACGGCAAGGAGAAACCCCTAGGATGTCACGACGCGAGAGGAGGCTGAAGATGCGAGGAGCGACGGCAGGGGACAGATGGGACATCCCGGAGCGGGAATGCTGGCTGGCCGTGCCGCTCCGGTCGAGGCGGCGTCGTGCAACGCGACCGGACCTATCGCCGAGCATCGCGGCCTGTGGAAAACCGGTGACGGGTGCGTACAGAAGGAGAATTTGTGTGTGGAAAACGCTGGGGAGAACCGGTGGATACCCGGCGGAGCGCGTACGACTCACCTCGCACCCGAATCGAGGGGATCTGCAGCAAAGGTTATCCACAGCAAACCATCGTAATGGAGCGTTTTCGATGGGGTTCTCCACAGAGTTATCCACAGACAGACCGGTCGCGATTGCACGGAAAGACCATTCGGGACTGCAGTTCACGGAGGAAGACGCCCTCAGTTGCGCAGTGTGGAGGATCGGGCGATCGGCATCTGTCCTCTTCGGTTCGCAGCAACGGGAAGAAAGCGATGGTGCCGAGGCCCAGGATCGAACTGGGGACACCGGCCTTTTCAGGGCCGTGCTCTACCAACTGAGCTACCTCGGCATCGATGTGCGGGGACGACCGGATTTGAACCGGCGATCTCTGGAGTGACAATCCAGCGTCCTAGACCTGACTAGACCACGCCCCC